>ERZ808245.88-NODE-88-length-56562-cov-6.127223_pt1 | contig 56562 bp, 41 predicted proteins | sample MGYA00521243_ERZ808245 | MGnify/ENA primary metagenome ERZ808245 (study PRJEB31516, sample SAMN03275576) | gut metagenome | biome: mammalia-associated habitat; material: feces | host: Papio cynocephalus | place: Kenya | collected 2012-07-07 ... | reverse complement strand
TCGCTACCTTAGGACCGTTATAGTTACGGCCGCCGTTCACTGGGGCTTAAGTTCTATGCTTCGGATTGCTCCTAACATTTCCCCTTGACCTTCCAGCACCGGGCAGGCGTCAGCCCCTATACATCAGCTTGCGCTTTAGCAGAGACCTGTGTTTTTGATAAACAGTTGCTTGGGCCGTTTCACTGCGACCAGTATTGCTACTGGCACTCCTTCTCCCGAAGTTACGGAGTCATTTTGCCGAGTTCCTTAACAATGGTTATCCCGTCCGTCTTATGATTCTCTCATCGTTCACCTGTGTCGGATTGCGGTACAGGCACCTTATAACTATCTAGCAGATTTTCTCGCCAGTGTGAATTCGTAGGCTTCCTTACTAAATTTCATTCCCCATCATCACCTAGGTTGCACTACAAACGGACTTACCTATTTGTAACCCTCATGATTTAGCCGTGCATTTCCATCCGCACGGTCCTACTATCCTACTGTGTCCCTGCCTCGACTCTTAATCGTTATACGGTGGTACAGTAATATCTAACTGTTGTCCATCGACTACGCCTTTCGGCCTCATCTTAGGTCCTGACTTACCCTGGGTGGATTAACCTTCCCCAGGAAACCTTGAACATTCGACGGTGTGGTTTCGCGCCACACTCTCGCTACTCATGCCGGCATTCTCTCTTGTATGCAGTCCACAGCCCCTTTCGATACTGCTTCTGCCCACATACATTGCTCCTCTACCGCTTGACAAATAAATGCCAAACCCTAAACTTCGGTGATAAGTTTTAGCCCCGGTCATCTTCGGCGCTCTGTCGCTCGACCAGTGAGCTATTACGCACTCTTTAAATGAGTGGCTGCTTCTGAGCCAACATCCTGGTTGTCTGAGTAACAAAACATCCTTTACCACTTAACTTATACTTTGGGACCTTAGTTGTAGATCTGGGCTGTTTCCCTTTTGACAATGAGACTTATCTCACACTGTCTGACTCCCTGCAATCAATTGACTGGTATTCGCAGTTTGATAGGAATTGGTAATCGGTGAAGATCCCTCTTCCATTCAGCGCTCTACCCCCAGCAATCTTTAAACAGAGGCTAGCCCTAAAGTTATTTCGAGGAGAACCAGCTATATCCCAGCTCGATTGGAATTTCTCCCCTATTCACAAGTCATCACCGTCTATTTCAACAGACGTGTGTTCGGTCCTCCACAAGGTGTTACCCTTGCTTCAACCTGCTCATAAATAGCTCGCCAGGTTTCGGGTCTATGACACGCAACTAAATGCGCCCGGTTAGGACTCGCTTTCGCTTCGGCTCCGTTACATAATAACTTAACCTTGCTACGCGCCATAACTCGCCGGCCCGTTCTACAAAAAGTACGAGATTGCACATGATATTGCTATCGTAGTGCTATCTCCGCTTGTAAACATATGGTTTCAGGTTCTATTTCACTCCCCTCCCGGGGTTCTTTTCAACTTTCCCTCACGGTACTATACGCTATCGGTCACTAGGTCATATTTAGCCTTCGGAGATGGTCCTCCTATCTTCACACTGGATTCCACGTGTCCTGTGCTACTCTGGATACTTGCTCGGGTTGTCAACCATTTAACCTACGGGGCTATTACCCTGTTTCGCTTAGTTTTCCAAAAAACTTCGGCTATGTTTGATTATTCCCTTTGTTGCAAGTCCGAACCCCAAGGTTATTTCTAACTTTGGTTTGGGCTGTTACCCGTTCGCTCGCCGCTACTTAGGCAATCGTTAAATTACTTTCTTTTCCTACAGATACTAAGATGTTTCAATTCTCTGCGTTCCCTTTATTACACTATGTATTGGTGCAATAACACTGATTGATTAGAACCAGTGGGTTTCCCCATTCAGATATCTACGGATCACGGATTGTTTGCATCTCCCCGTAGCTTATCGCAGCTTACCACGTCTTTCTTCGGTGCCTAGTGCCAAGGCATCCACCATACGCTCTTTATAGCTTGATCGTATACGTCGATTTTCTTAGCTTTGCTAATTTTTTAACTCAGCGTAAATTGTTTCGCTTGAAACGACAAATTTGATTTGCCTTTTCAACATATGAATGATACATTATTTACACTATTTGTATTGATATTTGATATCGTTCTTCTTAAATATTTATGCAGTTGTCAATGTGCTTGCCGTGAAAGTGAAGCGTGTGCCTCAATTTGACAGCTCTTGTAGTTTATCACAACGCATTTTGTATGTCAACAATTTTTTTAAAATTTTTTTACTTTTTTTTATGTTTTTTTTAATATTGTTTTAGACTATTACATTTTACTAACAATTTTAAAAATAACTTTTTTAAAAATTTTTTAAACTTTTTTAAAAAACAACAAAAAAAGACATTTTTGTATGTCTTTTCTGTTTTAAATAAATTGCTATCGTTGGTTTTTTTAACCTTTTTTACTTGCCCAAAACTTCTTCTTCGGCAAAAGTTGCTGGTGTGTAGGCATTTAGTGCAGATGAGTTTTTGATGTTTAAGGTGTCTTCGCCAATTTTGATAGAATTTACTTCTGTTGTTTCTCTATTCATAATTTCATAGATATAATAAAGTCCATCAACATTGTAGTTATCAATCAAATCTGCATCAGCCTTATACTCTTTTGCAAACTTCTTTTGAGCAAGTGTGTAATCGCCATCACTTATGGTGCTTGTCAAAGTTAAGTTTTCAGTTTCCTTTTCGTCTGAAACTGTTCCGTTAAGCATAAACAAGTTTTTTTCATCGGCTTTGTCCAATGTTACGTACTTAAAATCAATTTGTGTAATTTTAGAACCTAACTTGTTGTTGAGTTCATCTTTATACATATCTTCAATTTTTTGTTCAACTGGTCTTACCTTGTCTGGCAAAACATTTTTGTAAACATAGTAGCCACCACCAGCCAATGCACCGGCTGAAAGCAAAACGCCTCCAAACAAACCTAAATTGAAACATAACAATCTGTGTTTTCCCATATATTATCTCCCTTTAGCATATTATAGCAGTTCAAAGAGCCATTTGCAACATTAATTTTCAAAATGCTCTTTGTATCTTTGTTTTGCAACAGCAATTGCAAGTTTTGTTTCTTCAACGCCAAGCATCTTGCCTTCTACCACTGTTTGATTTTCGCTTTCATCTTTATAAACTTTGAAAAAGTGAATCATTTCATCTGCAATATGTTTTGGCAAGTCATCAATTGATGTATATTCGTTATACAATGGGTCGTTTACTGGAATGGCAATAACTTTTTCGTCTTCTTTTCCGCCATCTAGCATAATCATCATTCCAACCGGATAGCACTTTACCAAAACAAGTGGGTCAAGGCTTTCGCTTGAAAGCACCAAAACATCCATTGGGTCGCCATCGCCACTTAAAGTTTTTGGAATAAATCCATAGTTTGCTGGATAGTGTGTGCTTGTATGCAAAACCCTATCCAAAATGATAAGCCCTGTTTCCTTGTCTAGTTCATATTTCTTTTTGAAGCCTTTTGCAATTTCAATCACTGCAATAAACTCATCAGGGGTAACTCTTTTTTCATCTATATCGTGCCAAATGTTCATATCAAATCTCCATTTTCATTTTTGTTTTTATTTATTGTATATATTATATATAATAAACTAATTATATTATATAAGCAAGCCAATCACTTAACAATCTTTTCATCTAAATAGGTTGCCATCATATCTGCCATTGCAAGCAAAACTGCAACGGGATATTTATAGTATGCATCACTGATTGCATAACTGCCACCCTTAACACGCATATCAAAACCGCTCATATGCCAATTGATTGCCATTGCTTCTTCTCTTGAAAGTCGCATAAAGCCACTTATCATATAAACACTTTTTTCGCCATGTCCATAAGGAAGTTCATCTGCAACGCTAAAGTATGGTTGTTGTGTCCAAACGCCATCAACCTTAACATTTCTATAATCGGTTTTGTAGGTATCAACTTTGCAAACATCGTGCAAAAGTGACATTACTGCAATACTTTCTTCGCTAACCTTTTCAGCATAATTATCGCCATATTCATTTTTAATTAAACTTTTAAATCGTTTGTAAACATTAACGCTATGGTCACAAAGCCCACCAGTATAGTTGCTGTGAAATTTTGAACTTGCAGGCGCAGTGAAAAAATCTGTTCTTTCAAGCCACTCCAAAAGTTTGTCTGCTCCATCACGCTTGATGTTTGTTTTATAAATTTCAATAAATTCATCTTTCATAATTAAATTATATAATTTATTTTGTTTGTTATCAAGCAATTAACAACTAAAAATTTTACAAAAAAATTCACAAAACGCCATAAAGTATATGTATTTTTTAATTTTTTTTGCGTCTAAAAGGCATTTACGACAAAATTCTTAAAAATTCGCATTATTATTTGTTGAAATTAAACTATTTATTATATATAATATTGAGCGGAAGGTTATGATTATGGATAGTATTGAAAAAACAATAAAAGACAACAAACTTTTTAAACGTGGCGAAGTTGTTGGAGTTGCTTGCAGCGGCGGAATGGACAGCATGTGCCTTTTGCACTACTTAAACAGCAAAAAAGATGACTGGGATATTGACATTGTGGCAATTAACATTGACCACTCAATTAGACCAACAAGTGCTGACGACTCTGCTTTTGTTGCATCATATTGCAGAGAAAACTTTATTAAATGCTACAAATTCAAAGTCAACGCCGTTGAAATTGCAAGAGAACAAAAAATTGGACTTGAAGAAGCAGCACGCATTGCAAGATACAAAATGTTTGATGCTTTGATTGAAAAGGGCTACGTTGACAAAATTGCAATTGCACATCATGTTCAAGACCAAGCCGAAACAATTTTGCTTAACATTTTTAGGGGTGCAGGTCTTAAAGGTGCAAGTGGAATGGAAGTTGTGCAAGGCAAATATGTTCGCCCACTTTTAAACACAACAAAAGAAGAAATTTACACCTACATAATTCAAAATATGATTAGTTATGTTGAAGATGAAACAAACAGCAACACTGAATACAGCAGAAACTTTTTGAGAAATGAAATTATGCCAAAAATTAGGCAATATTGGAAAAATGTTGACAATAATCTTGTTTCATTTGGAAAGATTTGCAAGCAAGATGATGATTACATTTCAAGTCAAATTGACTATGACAATATGGTTATAGAAAAAAATCTTGTTCGCATCCCTTTAACCTACTTTGTTTACCCTGCTCCAGTAATAAACAGAGTTTTGCGTTATGCTTTTAACAAACTTGGACTTTCAAAAGACATTGAGAAAAAACATCTCGAAATTTTAAAAGGTCTTGTTAAAAGTGGAGAAAATGGTTCAAAAATCAGTTTGCCAAACAGTTTAAAGGCAAGTTTGGAATATGACTACCTAACACTTTCAGTTGCAGAGAAAAAAGAAAAACCTGTTCCAAAAGATTTTAAAACAGGAAAAACAACTTTTGAAGGTTTTGGAACAATCAACATTAAAAAGACAACAAAATTTGCACTTAATGGCAAAAATCAACTTGTTATTGATGCAAAAAAATTGCCAGCAACAGTAAAATGGCGAACAAGAGAAACTGGCGATGTATTCAAAAAATTTGGCAGTGGCGAAAAGAAACTTAAAGATTATTTTATTGATGCAAAAGTTCCAAACAGAATAAGAAATGACATTCCTGTTTTGGCAGATGGCAACAAGATATATTGTGTTTTGGGCTATGAAATTAGTGATGATGTTAAAGTTGATGAAACAACAAAACAAGCTTATGTAATAAGTTTAGAAAAATAAACAAAAAAGCGTTATAAATTTGATAACGCTTTTTTGTTTTTTAACTTTTAAGTTTTACAATTTAAGTTTCATTTCGCAATTAAACAACTATCTATCAACTGCAACAACATAGCAATAGTTCATATCTTCAAGTTTTTGAAGCAATTTATCATACTTGCTTGCACTAATCTTGTTGCCAAAAGCAAATGGCTTGGCATCTTTTTCAGCAAACATTTCAAGTTCATAATATTTTTTGTTTTGGTCATTAACACACAAAACTTCAATTTCATCTTCGCAATAATTCATATAAACATCAAATTTATCAGCATCTTTGTATATCTTGCTATAAAACTTGATTGCAGAAAAATAGTCAAAAAGCACTTCTTCTCTGCCATCTCTATATTCACTTGTTGAAATGGCATCAAGCAAGTTTGATATTTCCCACTTTGCAACATCGCCAATGTTTTTAGGTGGTTCATCTGTCAAAGAAAAATAATCTTCTGCCATAACAATCCAATTGAAAGCATTTGCCCAATCAGACAAAAAGTAGATATCAATTTTACCATTTTTAAACAAATTAAAAATTTTTTCAACACTGATTATGTTAAAATATTTTTCAAAAGAATTTTGTGTGTCGTATTCATTATCTTCAAGATGCACGCAAAACTCATCAAGTTCGTGTCTTGAACAAGTTGCGTCACAAATCTTTTTATATAGTGTTTTGTTAAACATTTTTTCTCCATTAACTATTTTTCATCGTTAGGTATGCATTTATAAAATCAAGAATATCCCCATCCATAACAGCATTGATGTTTGAAGTTTCAAAGTCTGTTCGGTGGTCTTTTACAAGAGTGTATGGGCAGAACACATATGACCTAATTTGGCTTCCCCACTCAATCTTTTTAAGTTCACCTTGTATGCTCTTGCGCTCATTTTCTTCTTGCTCTTGTTTAAGTGCTGCCAATTTAGCCCTTAACATTTGAAAGGCAGTTGCTTTGTTTTGCATTTGACTTCTTTCAATTTGGCAATTTACAACAATTCCGGTTGGAATGTGGGTTATTCTTATGGCGCTTTCGGTTTTATTTACGTTTTGACCACCTGCACCACTTGAATGATAAGTGTCAATTCGCAAATCTTTTTCATCAATCACAATGTCTGTATCATTTTCAATTTCTGGCATAACATCAACACTTGCAAAAGATGTGTGTCTTCTTGCATTGGAATCAAATGGCGAAATTCTAACCAAACGATGAACGCCCTTTTCACACTTCATATAGCCATAGGCATTGTCGCCCTCAAGCATAAACGTTACAGATTTTATGCCAACAACATCGCCTTCTTGCAGGTCCATAACCTTAAGTTTAAAGTTGTTGCGTTCTGCAAATCTTGTGTACATTCTATAAAGCATACTTGCCCAATCTTGACTTTCTGTGCCACCAGCACCACTATGAATTGTCATAATGGCATTGTTTTCATCGTATTTGTCATTTAAAAGTGTTGACAAAAATGTTGTTTCAACCAACTTTGAAAGTTTGTCAAGTTCGGTGTTTAGGTCGGCAAGCATATCATTGTCATCTTCCGTTTTTAAAAGTTCCAAAAGTTCAACAATATATTGTCTGCTATCTTCAATTTTTTTGATTGTTTCAACTTTATTTTCCAAAATTTTTAATTCTTTGCTAACCTTTTGTGCATTTTTTTGGTCAGTCCAAAAATCAGGAGAGTTTTGCTCTTCTTTTAAACTTTCAATTTGTTTTTCAATGCTTTCCACATTTATGCATTTTTTGATGATTCCAATTTTTCCATCAAGTTCGTTTAGTGCATCTTGCTGTTTATCTACAATCATACATAATTTTTCCTTTAAGTTAAGTATATTGTATAACATTTTTGTGGTTTACACAATAAATTTTTAAATCTGTTTAGATTTTTTGCATCAAAACACAGGCAATTTGTCAAAAAATCATTTCCACACAAAAAAAGTGCTCACATTAAGCACTTATTTTTTTGCCTTTGCATTTGGGCGAGAAGCAAGTTTAATGTTTGCAATTTTTTCAACTCCGTTATGAATGTAACCAACTTGAACATAATCGCCAACATCAAACAAATATAGTTCTGACTTTAAATCTTTTGCAAGATTGACACGAGTTCCATTAAGCATAACAATAACATCGCCCTTTTCTATGCCAGCAACATCTGCAGGACTATTTTTTGCAACATCTTGCACATAAACGCCCGTTGCAACACTGCCAATATTTTTAAGTTGGTTGTCAAAACCAAACACGCCCAAATAGGTTGGTTCAAAACTTCCATTTACGCTAACACGCTCAACAACATTTTTAAATGTGTCAACCGGAATGGCAAAGCCCATACCTTCTGCGTCAGTAACTTTAACCGTGTTTATGCCAACAACTTCACCTTTCATATTTATAAGTGGCCCACCACTATTGCCGGGGTTGATGCTTGCATCGTGTTGAATCATATTGTATAGCGTGGTCGTCCCACTATCTTCATTGTCAACAGAAATTGTTCTGTTGATTGCACTGATTATTCCCTTTGTTGCACTATGCCTAAAAGCAAGTGCAAGTGGTGTGCCAATTGCAATCACTTCATCGCCAGATTTATATGTTCCACTTTCTGCAATTGGCAAATATGGAATTGCTTTTTCACTTTTTATCATCGCAAGGTCACTTGATGGGTCAGTCCAAACAACAGTTCCACCAGTTGTTTTGCCGGTGCTTAAATATAGAGTTGCAACATCACTATTTTCAACCACATGATTGTTTGTTAAAATATAATTTCCATTTTTTATGCAAACGCCTGTGCCGATGCTTTGATACTTGCCATTTGTTGAAACAATTCCAACAACGGCAGGTTTGCAAACTTCAACAACATCTTGATAACTTGAAATTTTTGATATGTCAATTGCTGATCCTGTTTGAGTTTGAAATTTCTCATTTAAGCCACCAAAACTACAACCACAAAAAATGGTCGAAATGGCAAACAAAAACAAAACAAATATCACTCTTTTGCAAATTTTCATAATAACCTCAAACATAGTTTGTGCAGTTTAAGGCAAAAAAACATTTAAAAAATGTCTAAAAATTGGCAAAAAATAGTGCAAAAAGTGATGTTTTTAACCAAATTTTGTGATATAATTTGTTGCATAAAGGAAAATGATATGAAAATTGTTACTCTTGGAAGTGGAAGCAAAGGCAATTGCACTTTGGTTGCAAGCGACAGCACAAAGGTGCTGATTGATGCAGGGTTGCCACTTTCTGAAATTGAAACTAAACTAACTTTTTTAGGCGTTGAGCCAAAAAATATAAATGGAATTTTAATCACTCACGAACATAGCGACCACATCAAAAGCATTGGAATGTTCAGCAAAAAATATGGCACTCCGGTTTTTGCACACCTAACCGAATGGCCGGTTTTAGACAACAAAATAAAAGGCATTGCACCTCAAAACAAAGTTGCGTTTTCAGATGCCGATTTTTATGTTGGCGACCTAACAATTTCAACCTTTAAACTCAGTCACGATGCAAATCTTTGTTTGGGCTACTCTGTTTTTAATAATGGTGCAAAATTTTCAATTGCAACTGATCTTGGCTTTTGCCCACCAGAAATTGTTGAAAAACTTAAAGGAAGCAATTTGGTAATTTTGGAAGCAAATCACGATGAAAATTTGCTTGCAAATAACAACAAATACCCCGTTGTGCTTAAAAAACGAATACTATCAAAAAAAGGCCATCTTTCAAATCGTGCTAGTGCCGAAGTTATTGCTCAATTGGTTGGCGGAACAAATCAAGTTGTTTTGGGTCACCTAAGCGAAAAAAACAACAGCCCATCACTTGCCTACAACACCATAAAAGCAATTTTGGCACAAAAAGGAATTGTTGAAGGCAAAAATATTTTTATTGATGTTGCAATGCAACACCGACTTGGCAACATTTTTGAAATCAAAACCAAAACTGCCCTCAAAAAAGAAGCATAGATTTTAACACATTAAAAATTTAGTAATTTATTCACTTTTTAACTTTGTATTATAAATTTGCAAATATTTTTAGGCTTCTCTCTAAACCGCATTAAAAAGAAAATTAAATTTAAAAAATTGGCCATTTTTATCACAATAATATAGGAGTAATTATATGATTGATTTTGAATTGGAAAATAACTACTTGCAAGGTGTTGAAAATGTGCTTAAAAAAATAGTGGACAAAAATAACAGCCAAATTGAAATTTTTAATGATGACTACAAAAAATGTCACATTGACTATATGGACAAAACAACCGAATCAGAAACTAGAAAATTTTTGTCTGCACATTTAAAACAATTGGAATCTTCAATTGAATATCTCCAAAATGAAAATTATAGATATGCCAAAATTAAATACTCTCCATATTTTGCAAAAATTAACTTGACCGAAAATTGCGAAGATTTGTGCTATTATATAGGCACAAAAAACATAACAAATTATAGAGATGAATTTTCTGTTATTGATTGGCGAACCCCAATTTGTTCATTATTTTACAATTCAAGTTTAGGAAAAACAAGTTACATTGCACCAATGGGCAAAATTGATGTAACACTAAAAAGCAAAAGGCAATTTAAAATTGAAAATGCTAAACTGATTGATTATTATGACATAGATTCAAACTATTGTGATGATATGTTGCGTGACTCACTAAACGCCACTTCCACTCCATATATGAAAAATATAGTTTCAACAATACAAAGCGAACAGGACAAAATTATTCGTGAAAATCAATATACTTCTGTTGTTGTAAATGGCATTGCCGGTAGTGGAAAAACATCAATTGGAATGCATCGAATTGCATATCTTTTGTATCTTGATAGAGAAAATTTAACAAGCAAAAATGTTTTGATAATTTCGCCAAACAAATTATTTACAGAATATATTAGTCATTTGCTACCAGAACTTGGCGAAGAAAATGTTACAACATTAAATATCGTAACAATTTTTAACAATCAAATGAAGGACATAGGCTTTGCAAGAGAAAAAAGCAACTTAATTGATGACCTGATTGCTGGCAACGAACTTAGATACAGTGAATGCACAACAAAATATGGCTATCAATTTTTTGAAAAACTACAAAATTTTTTGTCAAAATACAATTCAACAGACAAAATAATTGATGATATAAAGATTTCAAACAAAACACTATCACCCGAAATTATAAAAAATTATTATTTTTGTCCTAACCAAATGGACATAAAAAAATCAATTGAAATAACCGCCGACCGCATAACCAATGAATTTTTCTATCAAAAAACAAATACAGCACAATCAAAAATAAAAGAACAACTTGTTTCATACTTTTATAAAAAGGTTTTTAGTGACAGCATAATTGATATATACAAAAAATTTTTGGATTTAAACCATCTTTCAAAAAACATTTACAATAAAAACGACATTCGTTTTGAAGATATGCCCGCACTTTTGTATATTAAATCTAAACTTTATGGAATAGAACAAAACAATTTTATAAAGCAAATATTTGTTGATGAAATGCAAGATTATGATGCTATTTCAATTGCATTGATAAAAGAAATATTTCCACAAGCCAATTTCACAATGGTTGGCGACTATGACCAAAACCTAATTTTTTCAGAAAGCAATGAAAAAGCAATTGGCGTAACTTTTAACAATGCAAAATTTTACAATTTAACAACAAACTATCGTTCTACATCAAACATCTCAAAATTTGCTTACAAAATTGTTGGCAAAACATATCATAGCAATTTTGTTCGGAATGGCAAAGAACCACAAATTATAGAAAGTTTCAACTTTGAAGAAAATATTAAACAACTAAAAGCACAAATTAAAATCCTACGCTCCAAATATGAAAGAATTGCCATTATTTGTAAGTCTAACGAAGAAGTTAAAAAATATGCAAAATATTTGACAAACTGCTATACCTTGACTGAAAACAAAACACAAATAGAAATAAGCAAACCAATACTAACAAGCGTGTTTTATGCCAAAGGACTTGAATTTGATGCCATAATTTTGCCAGATGTTTCAAATAAAAATTATAATTCGACAATAGACAAACATATTTTATATGTTGCCTGCACTCGTGCGTTGCAACAATTAAACATTTATTATGTTGGTCAAAAATCTCCACTTATTGAATTTGCAGAAACAAAATAAAAAGCCATAGCAATTTGCTATGGTCTTTTTATTTATTCTGCTTTTCCGCAACAATCTTTGTATTTTTTGCCTGAACCACAAGGACAAGGGTCATTTCTACCAATCTTGCGTTGTGTGTTTTTTATGGTTTTGCTTGCTTTGTCAACCGGCATTGCATTTGCCAAAATTGTTGGTGCTTGTGGTTGTTGAATCTTTTCAATGTTAACTTTAAATCTTGCCTTGATTATGAATTTTGCTGTGTTGTCACGAATACGTGCACGCATTTCTTCAAACATATCAAAGCCTTCTTGTTTGTAGGTTGTAACTGGGTCAGTTCTTGTCAAAATTTCACGCTTTAAAATTGTCATTGCATCAATATGCTCAACCCAAGCATTGTCAACTTGACGAAGCAAAATGTTACGCTCAATTTGGTCAAAGCTTGTTGGAATTAAGTCATTAAGTGCTTTTTTCTTTGCTTCAATTTCTGTAAACACTCTGTCACAAACTGCTTGTGCAACATCATCAGCACCCTTTTCTTCGACAAGTTCTGGTGTTACAAAATTTGTTCCGTGGTCAAAAATGCTATCTTCAAGTGCTTTGTTAAGTTCTTCCAAATTCCACTCAAAGTAAGCTTTTTCATCGCTAATTTCGCCCAAAACAGTGTTGTAAACAAGTTCTCTAACCATGTCCATAACTTCATCATGAACATCTGCGCCACTCAAAACTTTGTCACGTTGCTCATATATAATTGTTCTTTGTGTGTTAAGCACATCGTCCATTTGCAAAAGTGTTCTTCTGCTTGCAAAGTTTGCGCCTTCAACTCGTTTTTGCGCATTTTCAATTTGCCTTGAAATCATCTTCATTTGGAAAAGTGGTTCATTTTCATCCATCTTAAATGCTCTTACAATGGATTTAAGTCTTTCACCACCAAACACTCTTGCAAGGTCATCTTCAAGAGAAATGAAGAACACGCTTTCGCCCACATCACCCTGACGACCTGCACGACCACGCAACTGATTGTCAATACGTCTTGATTCGTGACGTTCTGTGCCAATTATGCAAAGGCCACCTGCTTCAATAACTTTTTGTTTTTCAGCATCAGTTTCTTTTTTGAAATCAGCATACAATTCGTTGTATCTCTTTTTGGCTTCCAAAATTTTTTCATCATCTGTTGGAGCATAACTTGTTGCGCCAACAAGTTGATATTCTTCAAAGCCTTCTTGCTTCATTTTGTTTTTTGCAAGAAACTCTGGGTTTCCACCAAGCAAAATATCTGTTCCACGACCTGCCATGTTTGTTGCAATTGTAACAGCACCAATTTTGCCGGCTTGTGCAACAATTGCACTTTCCATTTCATTGTTCTTGGCGTTTAACACAACATGTTTAATGCCTTCTCTCTTCAAAATTTTGCTCAATGTTTCACTTCGGTCAACTGTAACTGTACCAATCAAAACTGGTTGACCTTTTTCGTGATGAGCCTTAACTTCCTTAACAATGCCTTCATACTTCGCCTTTTCATTTGCATAAACAATGTCTGGGTAGTCTTTTCTGATAACAGGCTTGTTGGTTGGAATTTGAACAACATCGAGTTTGTAAATTTTGTTAAACTCTGTTTCTTCGGTTTTTGCAGTTCCTGTCATACCACTAAGTTTTTTGTAAAGTCTGAAATAGTTTTGGTATGTGATTGTTGCAACGGTGACATTTTCATCGTGAATTTCAACATTTTCTTTTGCCTCCAAAGCCTCATGAACGCCATCGCTGTATCTTCTTCCTGCCATCACACGACCAGTGAATTCATCAACAATCAAAACTTCGCCATCTCTAACAATGTAGTTTTTGTCTAGTTCAAACATAAACCTTGCTTTCAAGGCGTTGTTGATATAGTGGTTTTGTTCCATATTGTCAACATCAGAAAGATTTTCTATGCCATAGTATCTTTCTGCTTTGGCAATTCCGCTATCGGTCAATCTAACTTGCTTTTTCTCTTCATCAATTTCAACATCTTTGTCTTTTTTAAGTGTTGCAACAAAATCTCTTGCCTTTGTGTAGCCTTGAGTGTTTTTAAAGCCTTTGCCACCAGAAATGATGAGTGGTGTTCTTGCTTCATCAATCAAAACACTATCAACTTCATCCACAATTGCAAAGTTGTGACCACGTTGAACTTTTTGTTCCAAACTTACGCACATATTGTCACGCAAGTAGTCAAAACCAAACTCGCTGTTTGTGCCATAGGTTATGTCTGCAAGATATGCGTTTCGCTTTTGCTCTGCATTTTCGCCAGAAAGTGTAATGCCAACTTTAAATCCTAAAAATTCAAACACCTTGCCCATCCATTCACTATCACGCTTTGCAAGATATTCGTTGACGGTTACAATGTGCACGCCCTTTTCGGTCAAAGCATTTAAGTATGCTGGCAAAGTTTCAACCAAAGTTTTACCTTCACCTGTTCTCATCTCGGCAATTCTGCCTTGATGAAGCGCAATGCCACCAATAACTTGAACATAGTAGTGCTTCATCTTTAAAACTCTTGAACTTGCTTCACGAACAACTGCATAGGCATCTGGCAAAATGTCGTCAAGAGTTTTGCCATTTTTGAGTTCTGTTTTTAATACATTTGTTTGCTCTTTTAGTTCTGCATCTGTCATTGCTTTGTATTTGTCATCAAGAGCCATAACTTCATCTGCAATCTTTTTTAATTTTTTAATACTTCTTGCGTTATCACTTGCAAAAAGCCAAGAAAATAATCCCATTATACATCTCCATTTTTTGTAGTCTTAATTATTTTAACAAATTTTGCTAAAAAACAAAAACAATTTGATAGTGATTTTTTTGTTATTTATCACTTTTTGGCGGCATTTCGTGACACAATGTCAAAACACTTACACTGTTTGCCTTTGCCTTTTTCAAAGCCCGTGCAATTTCACTTGCCGTTGCACCAGTTGTCATTATGTCATCAACAAGCAAAATCTTTTTGCCCTTAATCTTATTTTTGTCGGTCACAGCAAAAGCACCTGCTAAATTTGTTTGTCTATCTTTGTAGCCAAGTTCCATTTGATTTTTTGTGTTTTGATTTTTGATTAGCGATGTGGTGTCAACTTCTAGCCCTGCATCTAAAAAACATTTGCAAAGAAGTTCACTTTGATTGTAGCCACGCTGTGCAAGTTTTTTTGCAGTAAGTGGCACAGGAATAACAAAGTCACACTGCAAATTGTCAAGCACATATTCATCATATAAAAACCTGCTTAAATATTCTGCCAAGTATTTTTTGCCATAATATTTCATTGCCCACACTGCTTTTTTAATTTTTCCATCATACAAAAATGGTGCACGAGCAACATCAAAACCCCTGTCGGCACTATTTTTGCAACGCATACAATAATTTGCCAAACTATAAAGTGGCTCGCCACAACGCTGACATACTTTTTGCCTATTGAATGGCAAACTTTTAAGACAAGTTTCACAAGCACAATATGGCGAAAAATGGTCAAGCTCATCGTCACAAAAAATGCACTTGATGTCCTTTAAAAACAAAGTATTGTCAAAAGTATTGTCAAAAAATTTTAAAATATTCTTTTTCATATTATATTACAATCACCACAATAGATAAATTTTTTATGCCACAATAAATGATACCTAGTATCAATTTGACTTTTTCTTGAAAATGAGAACACCATCTTCAATTTTAATAAGTTTGCTTTCAAGAGTTTCATCTGTCTTAATCAAATTGATAAACGCTCTCAAATTGCGCACTATTGTAATTTTTTTGTGCACAACCAAACTGTCATTCAGCACCATTCCAAAATATAGCACATCATCACAAAAAACTGAACAGTTTGGTTTGATTGCCCGCTTTAAATATGGCAGATATTTGATGTATTGTCCCTTTGGTCCATCAACAAAAATAAAGTCAAATTGCTCGTGATTATTCTCCAAAAACTGCAATGCATCTTCATTTATTATTGATACTCTGTCTTGCACGCCATATTTTTCAAAAGTCTTTTGCGCTTGTTTGCACTTTTCAGCATCTAATTCAAGTGTTGTAAGTTTTGCAAACTCGTTTGTCAAAAGCATAAGCGTGCCACTAAACCCAACGGCTGTGCCAATTTCTAAAATGTTTTTTGATTTTTCTTTTTTTATTGTTTCACACAACAAGTTTGCAGTTTGCTCACGCACAACGGGAATGTGATTTTCTCGGCAATGAGCAGAAAACTGTTCAAACTCCTGTTTTTGTTTTTCTGTTATCATATTTTCTCCGCATATATGATAGCACACAATTTAAAAAAAACATATAAATTTGATGTTGTTCAAACTTATATGTTTAATTTTTCTTTTTTGTATTTGCAATCAAAACATAACTTTTGATAACTAATCAAACAATATGCTTGCAAGTTGATTTGCAAAATCAGAATATACTGGGTCACTTGTTTTGATCAATGTGTTATAGACATCATTTGCTTGTGATTTTTTTGCACTTTCAAACGCACTGTTTTGAATTTCTGTGTTAAGTGTTTTAAATGCATAATTTCCAATTATTGTGATTGCATTTGCGTTTATTACATTTTGATACTTTGATTGTTTCAAACTGTCAAGTGTTGCGCCAAGTTCTCCAACCTTTTCTTTTGAAAGTGAACTGTCAACCTTAACATTTGTTGCGGATTTAACTTTTGTTCCAATTTCATCTAAATTGTCAAGAGCATCAATAACCATAAAGTTTTGAGCACTTGATATTGTTGCCCTAATTTCAACAAATGCTTGGTCTAACTCTGCAATGTCAACATCTTTTTTAACCTTGTCAACGCCAAGTTTTGCAATGTCTTTGAGAACATTTTCGCCAAACAATATGCTTTGAGAAATTTGATTTGAATTTATTATATTTGTTTGCAAATAGTTTTTCAAAGTTGCAATGGTTTTTGTTTCACCATTATTTGCAAAGTTAACCAAAGATTGAAGTGCTGTTGTTTCTTTGCTGTAAATTGTGCTGTCATACAATGGATTTTGTGGGGTGATATTTTCTACATTTGCTTTTAGGTCGGTCAAAATTTCAGTGTAGTCTGTGCTGTTTGAAATGTTACCTTCTGCATTGTCAAGGGCAACGCTCAAAATGTCGTTTGTAACATTTTGGAATAACTTGCTTTGAGTAAGCGAATCAAGCAAAGTGCCAAACTCTGCAAGAGTTGCAGTGTCAAAGTCTAAATCCACAAATTTTTGAAGATATTCAAACTCTGTTTCATAACTTTCAATTTGGTCAATGTTCCCCTTAACCTTTTCAACAATTGCCTTAACATCTTCATCGTCATATTTTTCGGTTTCACGGTCTGTTTCCAGAATGATGATGTCATCAATTGCACTGCCAATTAACTTGCTGTTTTTAACTTCATCAAGTGTCTTGCCAATTTGCGACAAACTTGTGTTGTCAAAGTCAATGCCAAGCAATTTGTCCATATAGCCAAATTCGGTTTCGTAACTTTCAATTGCGTCAACGTTGTCTTTAATTTTTAACACAATGTTTTTTACATCTTGGTCTGTAAGTTCGTTTGCCTTTTTGTCAATCACATCAGCAACAACCGGACTGATAACGCCATCTAAAAGCGCACTTGTCTTAACTTCATCAAGTGTTTTGCCGGTTTGGGCAAGATTTGATGTGTCTAAATCTAAAAGTTTTGAAACAATTGAAAGTTCACTTTCAAAACTTGAAATTTTGTTTACATTTTCTTTTAGTGCTTCAACAATAGGTTTACCATTAACGCTAACATCTTTAATGTCATTTGGGAGTTCAACCTTTGCAACCACTGCTTGAATTGCCAATTGGCAGTTTTCTTTGCCAAGCAACACACTGCCCTTTGCAATTGCATTATCCAAATTTTTGCCAAGTGCTTTAAGGTTTTCTTCCTTCATAATTTCGTCTGACATATTTGATGATTTGCTCAACTTTTTAACAAACTCAATTGTGTCGTTCATTGCATTAAATTCATTAGAGAAACTTGTAACCAATTTAAGTTTTTCAAGAATTGTTTTAAAATTTGTGGTTTCAAGTGGAAGGTCATTTTCTGCAACATATCTAATGGCAAAGTTGTTTGCGTTTTCAATGATTGCATCTAAATTGCTTTGATAGATATGGCAAGTTTTGATATTGTCCAAAATGTCAAAGGCTGTTTTTGCATCAATGTCATTTTTTGTTCCGTTTTCGGTGTTATAGTTCAAAAAGTTTTGATATGCATTGCCTAAATTTTCAAGTTCTGTTTTAAATGATGGAATTGTCCCAACACTGGCAATAAGTGATTTCGCAATTGCCTTAAACTCATTATCAAGTTTCATTTTATCAACTTCTGCATTTGCTTTGTCGGTTGCATAATCAACAAGATTTTGATAAGTTTGAGATGTTAATAGTTTTGAATTTTTAACAGAATCAAGCACATCGCCAACACTCTTGAAACATTGCGTGCTGAGTTTAAGGTCAAGGTCTTCATCAATACCTTTAACAATATCAACAGCATCAGACAACAAATTGCCAAAGAAGTTTTTAAATTCTTCATTCGTCAATTTTTCATCACTCTTAACAAATTCAACATCAATTTGTTGACAGCCATATTCAATGCCGGAACTTATTGCAATTGGAAGCAGTTTTGAAACTGTTTTCATACTCATAAGGTCATTATTGATGTTATTTGCAAGATTTTTGTTGATGTTGTCTTGAACATATTTAAGTTTTATGTCATTTTTGATAATTGGAACAAGAAGTCCAACATCATTTAGTTGTTTTGCTACATTGATTAAGTGTGGGACATCACTTCTAAGTTCGCCGGCACTAATATCCTTAAATTCAACAAGATATGCCCTGAGTGCAGAATTCAAAATGTCATTGTTTAGGTCTGGAAGTTTAAGGAAATAGTCTGGATTTGAAAGCATATTGTCAATGAGATATGGTGCAAGTTGATTATACAAACTTGCAACAATTCCACTTGCAAGAACTTTGTCTGACATATTTTCAATAACTGGCAAAAGTTCATTCATTTGTTCTTGTGTGATGTTGCCAAAATCAGTTTTTTGAACAGTGTCATAGTCAGTATAAATTGAACCATAATAGGTAATTTCATTTTTTAGGTTGATTTTTTCGCCTTGGAAATTTGTGGTTGTGAGTGCGTTTGCAAATGCTCCACTAATGGCATCAACGCCGGTGTATTTAAGCACCTTTTTAACTGCCGAATTTTCATAGCAATACAGGTAGCCGTCATCTTGCAAATTTTGCGTGATTATGCCCTTTGTTGTGCCGTCTTCTTGTTCGGTTTGAGTTACTCTTTCAAGCTCAAGTGCAACATTGTTTATGCCTGCAATTGGAATGAATGTGAAAATCGAAACAACAATGCCCATTGCAAGCCCAACCAAAGCACCAAAGCCACTATGTTTGTTGATTTTTACTGTTTCCTGTTTTTCTGGAATTGTTATGTTTTCATTTACAACTCGTTTTTGAGTTTTAATGACTTTTTTGTTTTTGAAAAATATTGCAGAAAGAATTGCCCAAATTGGCCACAAAATCCATTTTGTAAGCCAAAACAAAAGTTCAAACACAACAAGACTAAGCCCTAGTGCAACCATTGTTGTAACAAGGTCTAACACCTGTGGGTTGTCGGAAATGACATGTGCAACATCAGAATTGCTGGTTTCAAGCAGTTTTATAAAATACTCTGGCAAAGTGTTAACTGCTTGACCATCAACTGAAAGGTTTAAAAAACTTATGTCAACGTTTACAAGAGATTTTGCAATGACCTGCGCAAGTAAAAAACACACAAACGCCCAAACAAAAACCCAAACAAATCTGAATGTGCTTTTTTTAAGCCCTCGCACTGCGCCCATAATGGTTGGCAAAACGACAATCAAAATTGCCAAAATGCCTAAAATTAAACCAATGATTGATGGTGACATAACAATCCTCCAAACTTATATATAATTATTTTATATTATAAAAGTAAAAATAACAAATAAATAACAGCATTAACAAACGCTTTAACATGAAAATTATTTACAAATAGCACCAAAAATAAACAAAACAATTGATATAAAATGCCTTTTATTGTTAAAATATATTTATGAGAAAAAACAAAACAATAACTCTATTTTCCATTTCTGCAATTTGCATTTCGCTTTTTGTGATAACGTTAATTTTAATCTTGTCAGAAAATGCAGGCTTAAACCACATTGACAAAAACATTTTGTCGGCTTTTGCAAATGGCAGGGCTGAATGGCTAAACTGGTTTTTTGTAATTTTGTCTTACATTGGTGGAACAAAAGCAATTGCACTTTTCATACTAATCTTACTCATTTTGCCCAACAGAAAAAAACTTGGTTTGCCACTTGCAATTGTTGTTGCAACAAGTGCACTTTTAAATTTGACAATTAAACTTATAGTGAGTCGCGCAAGACCAGATGGGTTTTTCCTTTCAAGCGCACCACTGGGTTACGCCTTTCCGTCAACATCATCTTTTCCAAGTGGGCATGCACAAACAGCAACAGTATTTTTTGTAACACTCGCCTATCTTGTTTGCAAAAACTATGTAAAAACAAAACCAATAAAAATTTTGTTGATGACTTGTGCCATAATCATTTCAGCGTTAATTGCCATTGCAAGAATGTATCTTGGTGTACACTTTCCAACAGATGTGCTTTGTGGGACTTTGCTCGCCACAAGTTTGCTTTGCATTGCCTATTTGATTGACTGCTCCTTTGATGCAACCCATTGAATGCATAAAAATTAACCATTTAAAAAGATTTGCACACTCCAAAAAAATTATCCACCTTTGCACAATTAGTAAAAACTTAACTTTTTAGATATGCACAAAAAGTTATCCACTTGTGCACAGGGACATAAATATAAATAGTTTTGAATATTTATAAAATTTGTGTATAAATTAGTCAAATGTTGAATTATTATGCAAAAGTTATCCACTTATCCACAAAAACAAGGCAAGTTATCCACATTTTAAATTTGTAAATTGTATTTTAGAGCGCTTTAAAAAATCTTGGAATTGTGTAAAAGTGTGGAAAACTCGACTATTTTGGACAGTTATCCACCAATATGCAAAATTATTGCATAAAAATTTGACACTTCATTTTTTAACTATTTTGTTTATGCAAAAAAAAATTTATAAATATAGGCTTGGTCTTAAAAGAGCAAAAAGAACTCAAATTTGAGTTCTTTTGTTTTGTTATTAAATTCCTTTTAATTATTTGGTCTGATTATTTTAACATCTTGTTTTGGCAAGACAAAACCTTCGGGCAAATCTTCGGCGCCTTCAATAACAATGCCTTGTTGTGGGCTGTATTTTTCGTGCCTTATTTCTTGTTTTTCAATCAACTTGCCATCTTTGTAATACTCTTTATATGCTTTTGCTTCATAGCCATCAACGGGGTATTTAAGCCTGTAATACTCACCTTTGTAAATGACTTTGTCACGATATTCGCCATTAGTGTCAACAATGATTTTGTCACCACTATGTGGAATTGATTTAATAAACTCTGCACTGCGCTTAACAGTTACACCATCTGGCAAACTTTTGCCATATATTTCAACAGTTGCATCATCGCCTTTAACGTAACTTTTAATGTATAAGTCATTATCGCTTGTGTTTTTAAACACCAAGTCCGAAGTGCCCTCACTAACCATTGCGTCAAGTGCCATTTCAACATATTTAACTGGCAAAGTGTGTTTGTGAACCTCATCAACCTCAACGTCTGCAAGCAAAAGAGCGTTGTAAAGCGTTGTGCTGGCTTGACAAATTCCACCACCAATGCCATTTTTAAATGCACCATTTATGATGATTATTGCACTTTCATAGCCACCACTTTCTGTTTGAGGGCCAACAATTTGATTGAAGCTTTTTGTTTCATTTGGTTTTACAATTGTGCCATTTAATTTTTTTAGGGCAAGCGCCACATTGTGTTTTCTGCCAGACTGACTGTTTTTTATGCTTGTTGAAAATTTGCTTTGCAAATTAAGTTTGTTTGCAAAAAAGTCTGCTTTAATTTCCGGTTCAATTTTTTTTGTTGGAATTTCAATTTTGATGTCATCTCCATTCAAAAAGCCATCTTCTAATTTTTGCACAAGCATTTCTTTGTCTAGTTCTTCGCCTTGTTTTTCTGTCACAACATTGAAATTTTGTTTTTCGTTTGGAGTAAATTCAACAAAAGCATTTTGTGGCTCGGTGTAAATTTCTTCTGCAATCTCATCAATAGTTTGGTCAAAATTTTTAATCATCAAGTTTAATGCAACATTAAAGTTTGCACCATTTTCTGCCAAATATTTCAATGTTTGTTTTTCACCAAGTTTGCTTATGCTGTAAGCACTATTAACCACTTGACTAACTGCATTGTCAACCTGAAAGTCACCGTGGTCAAAGTGCCAAGACTTGCCACCATGTGAAAGTTCAATGCTTAAATTGTCAACTTTGTCACTTAGTTTTTCGGTCACAACTTGCACGGCTTCTGTTTTAGTATAGCCACCAACATTTGTGCCATTTATATAAACATTTTTGCTAAACTTTGAATCGCCATCATTTAACATAACAACTCCTGTTGCCACCATTGTAACAGCAAGACACAAAAGCCCCAGACAAAAAATCAAATTTCTTTTTTTGTTTCTTTTTTTAACCATATTTCACCTTTTATTTAGTTATGTGCTGTTGGTCAAAAAATATGTATTTCAAATTATGTGCCAGCCTGTTTTAGCGCACAAAAAAAGAGAACAAAAGTTCTCATTCCAAACTGCCAGAAACATCGTTTCCACCAATGTCTTCAACCTTTGACAGCTGTTTTGAAATCTTTTGACTCTTTTTTGTTGCATCTTCAATTGTATTGCTTGCTTCTGACAACTTTTTCTGCGTTTTGTCCAAAAGTTCAACAAAAGTTGTAAACTCTTTTCTAAACACAGAAAGAGTGTTCCATATTTCTGCACTGCGCTTTTCAATTGCCATCGTCTTAAAGCCCATTTGCAAACTGTTTAGTAATGCTGACAATGTTGTTGGACCACAAATTAAAATTCTAAATTCTTGTTGCAATTTTTCAACTAGATTAGTGTTTTTGATAATTTCACTGTAAAGCCCCTCGGTTGCCAAATACATAATTGCAAAGTCGGTGGTTTGTGGAACACAAATATATTTTGCATTGATTTTTTTCGCTTCGTCCTTGATTCGTGCTTCAAGTGCTTTTTGACTTTTTTGAATATCGTCAACACTTCCCTTTTCGGTGGCATCAACAAGTCTTAAATAGTCTTCCATTGGGAATTTTGCATCAATAGGGAGCAACACATCTTTGTCGTCTTTGCCGGGAAGTTTAACAACATAGTCAACTCTGTCGCTATTTTCTGGGTTGGTGTTGATTTGGCTTGCATATTGATTTGGTGATAACATTTGTTCAAGCAAATTGCCCAGTTGAACTTCGCCAAAAGTTCCACGAGTTTTTACATTTGTGATAACTTTTTTAAGGTCGCCAACACCATTTGCAAGGCTTTGCATTTCGCCAAGCCCCTTTGTGACTGCTTGTAATTGCTCACTTACAATTGCAAAACTCTTGTTTAATCTGTCTTGAAGTGTTGCATTTAGTTTTTCATCAACAATTGCACGCATTTCATCAAGTTTTCGCTCGTTGCTCTGTTGCATTTGAAGTAAATTTTTGCTTGTGACTTCGGTTAGTTTTTCCATTTGAGTTATGTTGCTTGCCGTGAGTTCCGACATCTTTTGAGTTATAACTTGAAGTTCCTTTGTGCTTGCTTGACTGAGTGCCTTTATGTTGTCAACAACATTGTTGTTGTAAACTTTAATTAAATCTATTTGCGAGTTGCTGAGTTGTTGAATAAGGAACTGTTGGTTTTGAAAATCTTTTCGCACTTGTTCTTCAAAAAGTTTGAACAAATTTTGTTGTTCTTGCAAAATTTTTTCATCATTTGACTTACTGCCCTTTTTAAAGATTAACACAATGCTTGCAAAAAGTGAAAGTGCACTTATTGCAATTGCAATTATCAATAATGTTTCCATAAAATTCTCCAAACAAATTATATCACAACCAATTTAACTTTTCAAACATATTGATTATTTGTTTATTTTTATAAGGTAGTTGCTTAAACATCAAAAACTTAATTTTATTGTTTTTAAATTAGCACTTACAACTATTTAAAAATTATATGGCAAAATTGTTGTCTAATTGAATTTTGTCAAAACTGTGCTTCGGCACTAAAATGGCGACAAAAAAACCGTGACTTGCACGGCTTTGTTTAATATTGAATTTCGCTTTGTTTAATGCCAACTCTCTCTCTGTCTTCAATAACCATTTGATTTAAAAGAGCACAAACTTTGTATGGATTTTTGACGTTCCTAAGTTCCAACTTGTTGCAACTTGCATCACGACAATAAACTGTAATTGTTCCAACACCAAAAATTTTGTTTGTAAGTGATTGATAAACGCTTAGGTCATCAATTCTATACAACTGAATTTCTTCTGTTTTTGTTGTAAGCCAACCATTTACATTTATAAGTTTTGCATACTCGCCATCTCTTTTAATGATGCTGTATCTTGTGAAAGACCAAGGAAGCCCACACCAGCGCTTTCTATCTTGCCAAACGATAGTTGCAAATTCATCATATTGTTTCATAATTTTCTCCTAATTATGTTTATTATATCATATAAAACAAAAGTTGTAAATATTCAAAGACAAATATTTTGGTCAAATTAACTTTGCAGTAAACAAATAAGGCTTAATGTTTTAAATATTATTTCATAATTTAATAATAAGCAAAACAGCCGTGCTATTAAATTTTCAACAAATTACTTTGTGATATAAATTTGCGTAAATTTACGAACCAATTTTATTTACATAGCCAAATATTTTAAAAACATAACTTACACTTATATTATTTTTCTCTTCGCCAAACAAAAAAGTCACAATGCAAACAACTTTTTTGAAATGACACCATTTCAAATTAGGCATTTTTTTATTTACTTTGCATTATTTTTTTCAATTTCATATCATCAAAAAACGGCATTGCCAAAATGCAATTGCCGTGTGTTTTTAACCCTTGTATGCTTGATTTACAACAACAACTTGTCCAATGTTGCCCATTGCAGTTCCTGTTGGCAAATCCATTTGAATGTATTGATAATTTTTGTAGCCATTATAGTTTTCGTTTTGCATAAGGTTTGTCAAAATTTGGTTTACGTTAATCATATTGTCTTCGCCATTTGATGTGTAATTTGCAAATTTGTTTTCGGTATTTCCACCATCATATTGAGTAAACTTTGCTTTGTTGATGAATATCAAAAGGTAGAAGTTCATATAATCAACTGTTTTTTCATTTTCTACAACTTGTTTTTTCAAACATTGCGTAAGAACTTGCAACATCTTGTTTTGCATATTTTCTTTAACAGATGCGGCTTCAATATTTGCAACCATAGCATTGATTGTTGCAGAAATAATTCCGTCCATAAGTTGTGGAACAGTCATTCCAAGTTGACTTTGAAGTCCTTTCATATAAAGAGTTGATGCCCCACTGTTATAGTTGTCGCTATGAATGTAACCAGTAAGCTTTAAACTTGGAGTTTCGTTGTAGCCTATTCCTGCTGTGCCTGCTGGGTTTGGGGTTTCTTTGTCTTTCATATCATCTGGTGTAATTTCAATGCCAAAAGCACCGACTCTGCCAAGCGTGATGTCGTTTAGTGTAAGTTGACATTGACTAAGTTCCATACCATTGCTAAAACAATCTTGAATTGTGATGTCAGACATATAGCCATCAACAACATGCTCCATTCTTATGCCAACATCAAATTTTGATGCTTTGACATTGCGAATTTCCATATTTTTTACATATGTGTTGCGGACACCATTTGCATAGTCACCGCCAAAAATTCTTATGCCTCTACGATATGTATTTGAATAGTCACCATTTGCAAGAACAATTTGTTTGCCGGCTTCTGACAAAAGTTGACCAGTGTATGTGCCATTAACACCACCACAACCAACAACTTCAAAGTTATAAATTTTTACGCTAAATGGAGTGTTTTCATTTTTGTATGTGAAATATAAAAAGTCGTTTCCCCTTGCATCTGAAGAAAGAAGTGGCAATTTTTCAATGCTAAGAACATAACCATTGCCATTAAGTGTTCTGTCGCCTCTAAGTTCAAGTGAAGGATATTTAGATGAATCTCCAAGACCAAAATTTTCAGATTGTGTTAAGAACAAATCTTTTGTGAAATTTGCAACTGTGTTGTCATATTGACTTGCATAGTTTTTAAATTCTTCAATGGTCTTAATATTTATGCCTTCGTTTACATTTACAACAATCTCTTTTTGTGTTTCATCTCTAACAACAAAATTGTTGAGTGAAGAGTTTGATTTAATTGTTACTTTAACTTTTCCGGTTTTTACAAAATGAATTCCATTTGCATCAACTGTTGCAATTTCATTTGATGCAACATCAAGTGCTTGTCCATCACTGTCAATCAATTTAAAATCATAGTCAAACTTGTCAGTGCAAGCAGTGTAGTTTGAACGTGTTGCAATAAGGTCAAGTTTAAGTGCATCTGCTTTTGAATAGTCAAATTCACTTGTTTCTTTTATGTATGTGCTTACATTGTCAAGTTCAATAGAAGAAGGTGGAACCATAACAAAAACACTAAATGTTTTGTCAATTTGAGTGCTACCCGGTTTTTTAACTTCAATAATTGCTTCGCCATGGCTATGAGCAACAATTGTGCCATCTTCTGTTATGGTAGCAATTTCTGGATTTCGGCTTGTGAATGTAAAGTGTGAAAGGTCAACGTTTATTTCATCACCGGCTTCATTGTATGCTTCTAAATCAACCTTTCTTTCTTGCGCTGTTGTAACCAAATAGTTGACATTTGAAACTGTGAAATCATACAATTTTTCGCTATCAACAACGGTTATTATAACACTTGAACTTACACTTTCATGACCATTGATTGTTGCAGTCACTTCAAAAGTTGTTCCAACAGGGACATCAGTTTCTGTTGAAAGCACAAGTTTGTTGTTATCAACAATACTTGCAAAGTTTTTGTTTTCTTCTGTCGGCTCTGCATTGTTAATTTTTGTTACTTTAAGTGAGTATTCTTTAACTGTTGAGTAGTTAGGTGTAAATTCTACAGAAAAATTTACTATGCCTGTTTTTGCAATTTTTGTGTTATCAGAAACAAGTTTTATGCTCTCTGGCACTAAATTTGTAATTGTTACACTAATTTTGTTACTTTTTACATCGTCTGCTTGTGCATAAACTTTGATTGTGCTACCAACTGGCGCATTGGTGTTTGCTGTTAAAAGTCCATTTGCATCAATTGTTGCAAGTTCTTTTGTTTCAACAACATAAGAAATATCTTCTTTTGAAAAATAGTTAGACTTTGCTGTCAATTGCAAAGTATGACCCGGTGCTATTTCATAGGTTTTGTCTTCTTGATAGAGCTCAATTGTTTTTGCTCCACAACCTGAAAGGAAAGCTCCAAACAATATTAAGCAAGACAAGATTGCACCACTAAAAATGTTTTTTAATGTTTTTTTCATAAAATCTCCTTTTGTTTATTTTATCACTTTAACTTTAAATTAGCAATTAAGTTTTATATCTCAAAGTAATTTGGTCGCTATATTCTTTTCCATTCCATGTTGCATAGACAGAAATTTTAACAACATCTGCTTTGCTAAACTTGACAATTCCAGTTGCAATTTGCTGTTTGTCAACGCTATCAGAACTGCTGTCCAAAGTGTAATATATGTCATCAAATGTCAAACCATCAAGCCCTTTTATGATTGTTATCGTTTTAAGGTCAATTTGATTTTCCGTGATTGTGTAAACTTTCTTGTTGTTTTCGCCAAGGTCAAACCACACGCCCGTGCTCAAATTTGAACTTATGGTTACATCAATATAGTGCACAATTGGCAAATCTCCTTGGTCAACTGGAACAGAAGAAACTTTTATTCTTGTTTTGCCAGCCCTAAGCCCAGTAATAACACCAAGCTGTGTGACCTTTGCAATGGTGCTGTCTTCACTTTCCCAAACAAGTTTCCTATACATTGGCAAAGTCGTTTGTGGAATAATTTCAACATCTATGGCTTCAGATTTTCCAATTGGAATTTCAACTTCTGATTTTGAAAGTTTAAAGTCTTCAATTTTATCTTGTGCAACTTCAACATAAATAACAAATTGAACAAAATGACGGTCATTTGAAGAAATTAAGAAAGTTGTTTTGCCATAATTTATGCCTTTGATTTCGTATGTTTGTTCATCAAAAGAGCAAATTTCATCATATTTGTCTGTTTTGCTTATTGTCACCGATTTGTCACTTGCAAGTTCGGGATATACCTTAACTTTTAAGGTTGTTTGTTCATTTATGCCAATTTTGATTGTGCTGTTTTCTGCATATTCATCTCCCTTGTCATTTAAAACAGCAATCCTTTCAACATCAATGTGAGTGTATCTGGAAAGAACCTGTCCTGTGAAAGAGATGAAGTATATCAACAAAAATGGCAAGATTATTAAAAGAGTTACAATTACTTTTTTCATATCATATCTCCATATTGTTGTAGTAGTAGTCTATTCTTATATTCAAAAGATGAATTCTTGAAACGAGATAGATTATGCTAATACCAAGTGCCACAAACACCCCAGCATTGCCAAGCAAGGTGACAGAAAGACACATCACAACACTCATAACAAGTGCATATATCATACTTTTTGTTGTGCTTTTGCCAATGGTTGAAATTTCAGAATTGTCATACCAATCCAAAACTGGGTGTTGCAAATCCATATCAAAACTATGGCAAATGTGTGCAAGACTTAAAATGATAACTGTTAAACTGCTAACTAGAACAATCCATGCTGGAAGCCCTGAGAAAATTAGTGTGACAATTGTTGTAATCAAAATTGCACCAACTGTGAACATTGCATTGAAGCAAAGTTTTGCAAGCACTTGTGTTCGATATGAAACAGGTGATGTTTTTGCGATGTAAAACACTCCACCCTCTTTTGAAATTGCAATTGATGAAATAATGTTGCTCATTAGGGCAATGATTGACAAAATTAGGATATGTGCCCCAAAAATCATATTTTGACCAGACTGATTAACTGCAATTGAAACCACAAGTTTATCGTAGGTGTAAACAATAAGTGGCATAAAAATTGGAAACAAGAAAAATTGAAATATGTATGTTGGGCTTCTAAGAGTGAGCCTTATTTCATTTAACAAAAGTTCTGCAAATGGAGTACGTTTTTTGAATGGTTTGTATCTATCCTTTATTACAGAAGTTTGCTCAACATTTATTGTTGCAATTTTGTAATAGAAAGGTTTAATTATCAAAAGTCCAACAGACATCAAAAGCAGTGCAACTGCACAAAACACAAATGGAACATAAATCCAACTTGCACTTAACATGCTAAGCCCAAGTTGATAGAACCCGAATAGTTTAGAGCCAAAATCTGCAACAAAACTATTAATTTTAAAGCCTGTTTCAATTTGTTTTTCGGCAATATTTATTGCCCCCGAAACCTTGCTTACAAACATCATATACAAAACAAACACTGCGCCAACAAGTGCCAAAATTGTGATTATGGACAAAATTGTGTGTTTTTTGAAATATTTAATTATAAATATTGTTGGAATGCTTATGAGTGACGCCAAAGCAATTGGCAAAATTGGAATGAGTGGAATGATGAGAATTAGCATTGCAAAATAGATTGCACCAAGGTGCCCCAAAATGCCCATTACTAAGAACACTGGAAGCAGATATTCAACACTAAAAAGCAAATCAGAAACATACAAAATTAGTGATTTGGAAATGAATAGTTGATCAAATGTGACCGGCAAAACCATTAATAATTCATTATCTTTTGAAAGATACATTGTTTGAATTATGTTTGCCAGCGCAAAGAAAAACGTTATTGCTTGCGTAAAAAGCAACACAATGCCAATTAGTTGAGCATTTATTTGAATTGCAAGCAAAAACACAATTTTGTTAAGTATTAAATACAATAACAATGTTATTGAAGCAATGATAACAACATACTTTAAAAGTTGCAACAAAAATGACTTGTAACTTTTTTGTTTGAACAAGTTGTATTTGTTATCAAGTTGAAATTTAAACAACTTTAAAATTTGCGACATATTTTTCTCCATTAGTCTGCAATTGTTTTCATAAACAATTCTTCAAGTGATTGATTCTTTTCTTTCAATTCGTGAATGTCATATATGCCTTGAAGTTGACCTTTTTTGATTATGCAAACACGGTCACACAAGTTTTCAACAACATCCAAAATGTGCGAACTGAAAAACACAGTGTTACCTTCATCGGCGTGTTTTCTCATTGCGCTTTTAAGTTGGTAGGCACTTTGTGGGTCAAGACCAGTCAAAGGCTCGTCCAAAATCCACAATTTTGGGTTGTGAACAAGGGCTGCAATAACTGAAATTTTTTGTTTCATTCCGTGCGAATAACTTTTAATTGGGTTATCAAAAGCATTTTCAAGCCTAAACAACTTTACATAGTAGTCACTTATTTTTTCCATTTGCTCTGTTGGAACATTGTAAAGATTTGCAATGTGATTTACATATTCTCTACCGGTAAGCCTTTCAAAAACTGCGTGGTTATCTGGAACATAGCCAATCATTTGTTTTGCTTTTAGTGGGTCTTTTAGTAAGTTTACGCCACAAATGTCAATTTCGCCTTGTTCAAAGGGCAAAATTCCAACAATGCATTTGATTGTTGTACTCTTTCCGGCGCCATTTGGCCCCAAAAAGCCAAAAACCTCGCCCGGTTTAAGTTCTAGTGACAAATTGTCAACCGACTTAACTGTGCTTTTGCCGTATCTTTTTGATAAATTTTTTATTGTTAACATATCAACTCCTAGTCCACATAATCTCTTTGTGGAATTCTTTTTTTATATCTGCCCTTTTGCTTATACATATCAATTTTAATTTGTCGCATTTTGAAATGATTGTCACCTATTTGACACAATTTGATGTAAACAAACAAGAACAACATACAATAAACGCTATACAAAATATAAATCAACATCATATAAAGCGGATAAAATGTGTAACCATTTATAGTTATTGCCAAACTTCGTGTAAATGCCAAAAATGGCAAAGCATTGAGAACAGTTGTGTCAAAAATGTAAAAGTAATTAACTTTGTTCCAAAATGGGTGATAAGGAATGTATAAAAAGCAGTTTTCGATTAGTCCAGACAAAATGCAGAAACCAAAATAGATGCTAAACCCAACAAAGAAATGTTTTATTGCGTTTAGTTTTGGTCTTTCCTTAATTCGCAAAGCGACCATAAGCAGTGGAATTATGAACACCCAAGTGTGCTCAATGTAAAAGTGAATGTTCCAATATGAAAGCATACCTTCTTTTATGTCTGGAACGCAAAAAGCAATCATTGCTCCCGGAACATTGGCTAGAAGCACAAAATCAAAGAAACTTTGTTTTTTGATTAAAAGTGTCATCAGCACAAGATATGAACCAAGATTGCAAAGTTGAAATGGCAAACGGCTCATTTTTAAATCCATTAAATAAATTGAGTTGTAGTGCAGAAACAAGAAAAGTGACAAAAATGTGCAAAGCATTGTTCTTGTTTCTTTGTCTTTAAACCTATACGCAAAGTAAAGTCCAATCAATATTGCAAATATCACACCAACCCACAAAAAGTTTGGAAGGGTGAATGGAACCATAAATTTATCTGTAAAGCCAAGCAAAGATTGTGGCAATGAAACTGGAATGGTAACCATCAATGCAAGTGGCAAAAGCAAAAAGAAGTTGAGCCACTCTTTTTTGTTTTTTACGTCAAATTTTTCGTGCAAGCAAAAACGCATTAGAAGTGGAACAAGAAGCATAATCACAAGTTCCAAACTAAACTCTATATGTCTTAGTGCTGGTGCAAGTTGAATTGCTCTGCCAGAAGAAGTTAAAAAGTATTCCATAAAATTGCCATAGCAACACAAACAAGCAATTGCAAGTGGAAAGCAGAAATACATTGTCCAATTTTTTAGTGTTTTTGTTTTGAAGTATGCTGAACAAGGAAAAACAATGTAAGCAAGACACATACCCCATCTAAGTAAACTTTGAAGCACATCGGTAGTTTTGTAATAAATGTCATTGTATGTTCCACCATTTATCACCCAAATGAAGTTATCATTTAAAAAACAACGCAAAAGTGCCAAACTATAAAACACAATTGTCATAATTTTGACAACCAACAAAAGTTTGTCCTTGCCAATTTTGTTTTGCAACACAACAAGCGGAATAAATGTCGCAAGAACCACTGAAATGATAATTAAAATATTAACCCACATATAAAAATCTCTTTTCCTATAGTATAATCTGTGTGATGTTGTTTTGCTCATTGCATTCGCAAACCAAATTTGCTACCGCAAATCTGTTATAACTAACAGCATCACAGTTTGAATTAACATCAGCCATTGGCAAATATCCCTTCGGGCTGCTTGCCTATGGCTTTCGATAATATAATCTATGTGATGCTTTTTTATTCGTTATCAACCACAACAAATTGACTGCACCACATTGTCCACAAGTTGCCAACCTATTTAAACAACTTGGAGTTTTGTTGTTCTTTTATTATGCCATATCTAAAAAAATAAAGCAACCTAAATAGATACCATAACAAAAATGACAAAAGATTAAAATAGGTCAAGCAATTTATAGTTGCTCGTTTAAAACCTATTTTATAATGAAACACCACACTTTTTGTTGAGATAGTATATTTTTTGCACTAAAAAGGAAGAAATTTAAGCAAGTTTGCTCTTTTTCTTCCTTTTTTCTATAAACAAAATAAATTGAGAGTTCTCAATCAAAACAACAAAGCAAAAATTGTGGCAGATAGTTTTCAAAAACATCTAACTTTGTTTTGACATAACATTTTAAAATTTTTTTAATACAATTTTTTTAACTAGATGTTTCTTCTATTTTTAAAATAAAACTCACATTTTTTAATATCTTTGAAACAATCAAAAAACCTTTAACTTTTTCCTATATAATTCTTTCAACCATAAACTTTCTAACAATAAATTTTGCACATTCAACAAACGGAATAATTGAAATGCTAAACAGTAAAACAATTAACCATTGAACAAAATTTAGCGAAGCAAGCCCAAAAGCAAGCCGTAAAGGTGGAACAAACGCAACAAGCAAAATAAGGGCTATTCCTGCAACAAAACTATAGTTAAACACTTTGTTTGCAAACAACTTTGTTTTGAAAATGCTGTGTGATGTCTTTAAATTTACTGCGTGCAACAATTGCATCAAATTTATGCACAAAAACGCCATTGTGCTTGCTGTTTTGTTGTCATAATATCTAATTCCAACAACAAAAACTGTCATAACAATAATAATTTGCAAAGTTGCTTGATACAAAATTTTTGCCCAAACATCAAGGCTTATTATGTTAAGTTTGCTGTCACGGGGTGGGCGTTCCATTATATCTGGTTCGGCAGGTTCAAGTCCAAGTGAAATTGCAGGCAAACTGTCGGTTATAAAATTGATAAACAACAATTGTGCTGGAAGTAAAAAAACATAAGATGACATAAACAAACTTGTCAAAAACAAAGTGAAAACTTCAACTGCGTTTGTGCTAAGCAAAAATTGAATGGTTCGCTGAATGTTGCTGTAAATTTTTCTACCTTCTTGCACTGCCACAATGATTGTTGCAAAGTTGTCATCAGACACAATTATGTCTGCGACATCTTTTGTGACATCTGTACCCGTTATGCCCATTCCAATGCCAATGTCGGCAATTTTTAGACTTGGTGCATCATTAACTCCATCGCCGGTCATGGCAACAATTTTTCCTAGTTTTTTAAATGCTTTTACAATTCGCACTTTATGTTCAGGCGTAACCCTTGCAAAAACTGTAAATTTGCCAATTTCCCTTTCAAGTTGCGCATCAGACATAAGGCTTAGTTTGTCGCCGGTCAAAACTTGCGATTTGCTTTGGGCAAGTCCAATTTCTTTAGCAACAGCAAAAGCAGTTTCGGCATGGTCGCCAGTTATCATAACCGGTTTAAGCCCTGCTTTGTGGCATTTTGCAATGGCATCTTTTGTTTCTGGACGTGGTGGGTCAATAAGACCAACAAGACCAAGAAAAATTAAATCTTCTTCGGCAGTTTTTTCATTTGTTTTGTCAAACTTGTCACCAAAATTTTTGTAGGCAAGACATAGCACCCTAAGTGCCTTTTCGCCCATTTCAACATTTGCCTTTTCAATTGCCTTTAAGTGTTCAGTTGTAAGTGGTTCAACTTTGCCTGAAATCAAAATTCGAGAGCACTTTTTAATCAAAAAGTCATAAGCACCTTTGCTGTAAGCCTTTATGCCATCGGCAGTTTTGTTGACTGTTGTCATAATTTTTCGGTTACTGTCAAAAGGTATTTCAAAAAGTCGTTTATTACTGTTTTTTATATTATTTGCATCAAAACCCGAATCTATGGCAAAGCGAACAAGCGCTTTTTCTGTTGCTTCGCCATTTATGTTGCCACCTATCACTTCACAATCGTTGCAAAGCACCATATCAGCAACAATTTCCTTAAAGTGTTTTTGAACACTATCACTATCAGTTGCTCTAACAATCATATTTTTGTTGTAGTAGAGCTCTTTAACAGTCATTTTGTTTTGTGTTAATGTGCCAGTTTTGTCGGAACAAATCACTTGACAACTGCCAAGTGTTTCAACAGCATGCAGTCGTTTTATTATGGCATTTCTGCTTGCCAGTTTTTGCACGCTAAGTGCCATAATAATTGTAATTGAAGCAGGCAAACTTTCGGGAATTGCGGCAACAGCAAGTGCAACAGCTGTTAAAAATGCTTCCATAAAATTTGGAGATTTTGGGACGAGCATTTCAACAAGAAAAATAACAACTGCAATAACAAGAACTGCAATGCTAATTATCTTGCCAATCTTGTTTAAACTTTTTTGAAGTGGCGTAAGTTCTTTTTTTCCAGTTGTAATCATCACAGCAATTTTGCCCATTTCAGTATTTTTTCCAACTGCAACAACCACACCCTTTGCTCTTCCATAAGTTGCGATTGTGCTTGAATACGCCATATTTTTTCGCTCACTCAAATGCGTGCGCTCGTCCAAAACCACTTCGGCATTTTTTTCTATTGCAACACTCTCGCCAGTAAGCGAACTTTCATCAACCTTGAAATTATGTGTTTCAATAAGTCTTAAATCCGCCGGCACAATGTTGCCTGCATTAAGCACCACTATGTCACCAACCACAAGTTCTTCAACTCTAACATTTTTTGTTTCGCCATTTCTAATAACTTCACAAAATGGTTCTGCTTGTTTTTTTAAATTTTCAAGAGCATTTTCTGCTTTGTTTTCTTGAATAACACCAAGTGTTGCATTTAATATAACAATAAAAACAATAAGCCCACCCTCAAACAAATTGCCATACTTTTTTTCAATCAACGCCATTGAAATGCTGATGACAGCACTAACAATCAAAATGATGACCATAAGGTCTTTAAACTGCGCAAAAAATTTTGAAACGATACTTTGCTTTTTTGTATCTTCCAATTTGTTTTGAACACCATTTTTTGTTCTGCTTTCAATTTCTTTTTCACTAAGTCCATTTTTGCTACTTTTGACTTCGTGCAAAGACTTGTCCACATCTATTGAATGAAACTGCATCACTTTTCTCCGTCTAGTTTTTTGCATTGACTATGCTCGTTAGTAGTATATTAACGAAGCATCAAAATAAAAACTTATAATTTTTTTTATTTTTCAAAAACTAAAAAGGAGATTTTTTATGACATTACATATTTGTAGTTTTTGTGGAGATATTGCCAAAGAAGAATGTTGTTGTGATGTATGTGGAACAAACTATTGCAATTTTTGCAAACAATTTGCGCAAAAAAAATGTTCTTGCTGTGGCAAGAACTATGTTTCTAAATTTGGTTTCACACCAAAAAATGAAAACTAATATGCTTCTGTAACAATCACGCCATTTTGGTCAATATTGTTGCTTGCTGTTGTGTTAAGCCTGATGTTTGTAAGTGCTTGACCATAATTGTTCGTGCTTAAAATTATGCCAGAAACATCAAGGTCATTTTCTGCACTGCTAAGCAGTGTGATTATTGCACTATTGTTGATATAACTCAAGGTTTTAAGTTTTTCTCGGGTTTGCTCGGAAAAAGTTTTTGATGCTTCATCATAAAACACAAAACCACCATCACAAAGGCCAATTCGAGTAAAAGTGTTTTTGCAAACAATTACTCCTGCATTGCCCTTTTGAGCAAAAGCAAGTTCAATTGCACCCAAACTGCTTTGAGAATTGTTATCACTTGCAATAACGTTTTTTGAAATGTCCATAAAAACATTTTTGTAGATGTTTGCATTGCGTGTGTCTTGCGTTGTTTTTATTGCATTTTTTAAAATATTCCTAAAAGAATTGTTCTCAATTGTTAATCCATTGAGATTATTTCCCAAAATACCATAAGCATAGCCATCAAAACTGCAATTTTTTACGCTTAAATTTTGTGTGTTAAATGCGTTGATTGCTCCATTTCTGTCGGTTTTTCCATATGGCCCTACATAATTTGTAAAACCCTTTTTAACAACATAATTGAGTTTAAAACCAATGTTAAAAATTTTCACATCTCTTGCGCTTTGCATTGCTTCATAATTTCCACTATTGAGATTGGCTCCCACAATAAAATTTCCGTAAAATTTTGTTGTGCCCCTGCCATCTCCAATAATTGTCACACTTTTATTTATCACAACATCTTTGTAACTTTCATCACTTGAAGATTTTGGAACATAATTGCCTGCTTTAAGATATACAACATCGCCATCAACAAGTGACTGAAATTTTTCTTTTAGGTTGTCGCTGTCATTTACAACCACACTTGCAACATAGATATTGAACGCAGTTGAAAAACTGCCTTTTTTCACAAAAACTTTTTTCTCTCCACTTGTTGAAGTGTCAACTTTTGAAATTTCTGCGCCATTAAGTCCAACCATCGTGTTTGTGCCATCACTATTTGTGGTTTCAATTTTAAGCCCTGCATAATTTGGCTTTTCGCCAATTTCATATATAATCTTATTGGGAAAATTTGTTATATGATAGCTAACTGCATTCATTGCACACCCTGAAAAAAGTGCCATTGCAGAAATGAGCAAAGCAAATATCAAACTAATTTTGTTAAACAATATTTTTTTCATATCTTAATTTTTGTCAGCTTTTATATTTTTAAACATCTTTAACACTTTTTTAAGCCAAAACATATAATGTTTAGGGAGATATTTTATGCCTTTTGTTTCACCTTGGTTTTTAAGAAATTGTTGCAACAGACAAACACAACAAACAACGGTTAGGCAATTTGATGACAACAACTTCATTCCAAGCTCAATTGAAGTTTTTACACTAAACGCTCAAACAATTGCACCTAATGCTGAAATTCCATTTTCCGACACCCTGCACAACACCGGCGTATCTTTTAAATTTACAAACGGCAACAATTTTGTTGAAGTGATTTCCAGCGGAATTTACAAAGTTAGTTTTGTTGCAAGTTTAAAAAATGCAACAGATGAAGAAGTCAATCTTTCCATTGCAATTGATGGAACAAAACAAGACGCAAGCACAGTTTACCAACAGCTTAGAGCAAATGAATTTGACAATGTATCAACCGAAATGGTTTTGAGAGTGACCGACACACCGGTTAAGATTTCCATAATCAACAGCTCGCTTGCAACTTTCAATGCTCACAACTCTATGCTTTCAATTGTTAGAACCGGAAATTTTTAATTGCAAACAAATCCTTCAAGTGATATAATGGACTTGGAGGATTTTTATGAAAATTGAGATATTAGCACCTGCCGGAAGTATGGAAAAACTACAAGCAGCATTTAACTACGGCGCAGATGCTTGTTATTTTGCTGGAACAAGTTTTGGACTTAGAGCATTCGCCCAAAATTTTGATAATGATGAGCTTAAAAAAGCCGTTGATTATGCTCACAGCATTGGCAAAAAGTGTTTTATAACCGTTAATATAATTGCACACAACAAAGATTTTCAAGGGCTTGCAGATTACATTAAATACCTAAACTCCATTGGTGTTGACGCTGTTATTGTTGCTGACATTGGTGTTATGCAAGTTATTAAACAAGTTGCACCAAATTTGCCAATTCACGTAAGCACACAAGCAAATATAACAAACAAATACACAGCAAAAGCCTTTGCTGATATGGGTGCAAAACGACTTATTTTGGCAAGAGAATTGAGCATTGAAGAAATTAAGGAAATAAGAGATTTCATTCCAAAAGACGTTGAAATTGAATGTTTTGTTCATGGCGCAATGTGCATAAGTTATAGTGGCAGATGTTTGCTTTCAAATTACTTTTGTGGTAGAGATGCAAATCACGGCGAATGTGTGCAAGCATGTAGATGGGAATATGCAATTTCAAGAAAGGACAAAACAGACGACAAGTTTGAAATTTTGGAAGATGAACGTGGCACTTACATATTAAACAGCAAAGATATGAATATGATTGAACATCTTTACAAACTTGTTGAAGCTGGAATCACAAGTTTTAAAATTGAAGGCAGAATGAAAAGTGCCTACTACGTTGCGACGGTTGTAAATGCCTATCGCAGAGCATTTAACTACTACCTTAAATGTAAAAAAGAAAATAAACCTTATGTTTGCCCACCGGAACTTGTTGAAGAACTTAAAAACACAAGCCATAGGCAATACACAACAGGCTTCTACTTTGGTGCAAATGACAAAGAATGTGTTGAAACAAGTATGCCCGTGCAAGAAAGTGAATTTGTTGCACTTGTAAAAGAGCCAGCAAAAGATGGCAGAGTTTTGGTTGAAATGAGAAACAAATTTAAAGTTGGCGATGTTTTAAATGTTATTTCTCCAAACGATAGTTTTGACAAAAACATAACCATAACACAAATAACCGACACAAAAGGTGGCAATGTTGAAGTTGCAGACAAAGTTCAACAATTGCTTTATATCAATTGCGATTTACCACTTAAACCACTAGATATTTTAAGAAGATAAATGACCAAATTTGTTGCTTTAGAAATATAAAAATAACAATTATTCCCTTCATATCATATTTTTTAATAGAAAATAGCAATTCGTTTAGTGTGTTTAAATGTTACAAACAAAATATAAAACCACAAAGACATATAAAAAGAACTCGTTCACTATTTAACGAGTTCTTTTGTTTTTTTATGCTTGTTCTTTTTCAAGTCCAATTGTTTTAAGTTTTTCATTGATAACTTTTTCTTTCAAAAGGTTTTGATAAGTTGTGTTGATGCTCTTTGGCAAAAATTTTGATGAAAAGAATTTGTTTCTGTCAAGATTTGCATCAACTTCCATTTCTTGACAAAGTGCCATATAAACAGCTTCTCTAAACTCCATATTTTTTGTTTTCATATTGTCGTATAATAACATCAAATAATTTTTGTATGCAATCATTCCTTTAAGTGAAAGTTTGTCTGCAAATGCAACGGTTTTGCCCTTTAAATTTACAGTTGCGTATTCTGGAACATAAATAGCATCCATAAAAGTTTGATTAATATAGTTTCTGTATGGCGCATAATCTTCAACATAGTCACCCAAGTGGCCACTGATTAATGAAGACAAAAACATAACTTTTTTTCTTACATAAATTCTATTTTTTTCATCTGGGTTGTTTGCAATATTAATTTTTTTAACGCTATAAAAACCTTCGCCCAAACAAAGATAGTTTATGTTCATTTTTTCGTGAAGTTTTTGCTGTTCTTTTTTCAATTCTTCTTCACTGTAATTTTCAATTTGATTTCTATATTCAGTCAAATTGTAACTTTGGTGCAAATCTTTCAATTCCATTTTAACCTCATTTTATTATAATGTTTGTTCTTCATCGTTTTGTTGCTGTTTGCTGTAGTCTTTTAGTTGTGTTATTAAATTTTGGCTGGCATCAACAACTTTTTCTCTTGTGGCTTCATCAAAGTAAAAATTTCCGTAGTCAAAATTGCTGGTGTATAGTTGTTTTCTTAATTCTTTTGTTGAATTTACAATTTCTGCTTGTTTTGGAGTGCAAGTTGAAATGTCAATGTCAATATCTTCAATTTGTCTAGTCAAAACAACACTAATCAAGTAGTTTGTGTCTTGCTCAGAAATTTGCTTTGCCTCGTTGTATCTATACTCATGTCTTCCGTCATCTAACATAAAAAATTCATAATAGTTTTCATATGTTGCAAATTTAACATAAGATTCAAATTTCCCAGAATTGTAATAGTTGCTGTATGCATTTAAAATCGTATTCAATTTTTCAGATTTTGACAACCTTTTGTTTTTGACAGTCTTGTCACAAACTTCTGTGATAAATCTTTCTCCAACAAAAAATTCTCTAATTTTTTCCAATGGTTTTATCATAGTTTCTCCGAAACTGCCACCTTGGGCACAATTATCATAAATATACTACCACTTAAACACCAAAATGTCAATAGTCAAAAATTTGACTGCCAATAGCTCTTTCTACAAAATTTGTTTTATTGTTTGCATCCTTTTGACTAAACAGACAAAAACTATTTGTCAAAACAACAATAGCAAAAAATTTGTGGCAAACAGTTTTTAATTATTGGCAATTTGTCTGAAATTGTTTTTTTGAGTAGAATTATGGCAATTAAAATTGTAATGTAAAATTTATATGGAAGTTGCAATAGTAACAAAATGACTGAGCCAAGTTTTGCATCACGCTGTTTCTTTTATGATTATTTTAATGGTCAAGATAAATCACGCTAAAATTATGTAAAACATTATCTTTTAGATTAATATTTAGTTTGTTTGCAACAAAAAATACCCGTTAGGGTATGTCTTTGGTTGGGGTGGAGAGATTTGAACTCCCGCATGTCGGAATCAGAATCCGAAGCCTTACCACTTGGCTACACCCCAAAACGGGAAATCAGTTTATAGGTCTGATTCCTCAAGATTTTCTTTCAATGCTTTGATTTCTTTTTTTAAGCAAATTGATGCATATTTTTTAACAAATAAATCATACATTTGACGTGTTCTTTGAAGAGTGTTTTTTTCTCCCCATTGAAGTTCAATTTTAATCATACTATTGAAATCTTTTTCTTTTTGAGCAAAAAAACGATATGCATCATCAAGTTGTTCTTCGCTAAATGTTTTAAGAATTCCTGCAATAATGTGTTTTTGGTGGTTAGCATACATTTCACTGCCTCTGTTGTAGGCTTTAATTTGAACTGCCTTGCGTTCTAAAATTGAATTATAATCCTTTTCCATATCAATCTCCTAGCAAATTATAACACATTCAAAAAAAATGTCAATATCTTTGTTAGATTTGACATTTTAAGCATAAACTATGCATCATTTTTCTTCGCAAGGCAAGATGTTTACAATTTTGTTTTTTTCAATTTTAAATTCAAACAATTTTGAAGTGTAGCCATCTTGACCACAGTATGTCAAATTTGCAAAATAGCCCTTGCCATTAATTGTTAACTTTTCACTTTCAAAATTGCCAAAAAAACTTGAAAGATGATTGACATCAACCTTTTGCCTGAGTTCTTCGCTCAAACAAAACTTTGCTTCCTTGAAATCACTTGCTTTAATACATTGCAGAAAATATAGAGGCAAGAGTTCCAAATTGAAATCATTAATTGGTCTTCCCGCTAGATAAACTGAATATTGATCAATCAAATTCATATCTTCGCCAAGTTCAAAAATTCTAACAATTCCGTGCCTTGAAATGTCTTTAAGTTCCGTAAGCACCTTGCAACCAGTTTCGGTTTTTTCCAAAATGGAATTATTAAATTGTGCCACACAATAATACTGCTTATTTAAAATTATGCTGTTGCAATCATTACCGTCCATAAGTTTTAGACATAAAAAGTTTTCATTTAAACTTTCTATTTGTGCGTTTGAAATGCCAAAATCAAACTTTTGCGAAAACAAAATTTCCTCATCATTCTCTGCCTCAACAAGTCCATCAGCATAAAAAGTGAATTCTATGCCCTCAAAATTTAGTTTTTTTATTCTTTTTTGCTCCAAACTGCAAATGTTTTGAATTTCTATGTCATATTTTGTTGCAGAACACCTAATTAACTTTATGCTTTTTGACTTTGAAACAAAACGATTACCATCAAAGTTGATTTCTGCAATTGATTGTGTTTGGCAGTCGCCAATGGCACACAGCCCCAAAAAAAATGTTTTTTGTTCATCAATTTCAATCACTCTTGTTTTAGATTTTGAAACAATAAATTGAATGCCTTCAACTTCAACCTTTATTGGCACTTTGCAAAATAGCACAAATTGATACATATCATTCTCCTTTTATAATATATTTTTAAAAAAATGAAATGATAACTCAATTATGGTATAAATAAATTTTTGTTGACAATAATTTGAATGGAGATGATTATGAAAGCAAATTGGAATGATAATGAAATTAAACAATTGTTTGAAATTGTTGAAAAAAATAAGCGAAACAACCTTTCAACCCTACAAAGTTTTAAGGATTATTCTACTCTATCAAACAGAAATGCTTTTAGCATAAGAAATTTTTACTATCAATATGTGAGATTTTTAAACAAAAACCCACAAATTGCAAACAAACTAGGCATTGACCTTTCAAAACACTCTGTTCAAAGTTTTGATCATTTTAGCGAACAAGACAAAACAGAACTAAAAAAACAAATTGAAAATTTGACGGGAAAAGGGTTTTCTGTCAGAAATGCCTGCGAGAAACTTGCCAATGGAAACATTAAGGAAATGTTGAGAATACAAAACAAATACAGAAGTTTGTCAGCAAAACCAAAGCAAGCAAAGGTTATTCCTTTTCCAGAGCAAAGAACACAAAAAAACAAATTGTCTGATGAAGACATCAAGTCACTTTTTATGGGGCTTGTTAAACTTGTGAAAGAAAATGAAAAAGCAAGTTTACAAAATGACCTAAAATTGCTTGCATCAAAACAAGAACAACAAAAGCGAAAAGAACTTGTGCTTCTTGAACAAAAGCAAATTGAAATTGAAATGCTAAAAAAAGAAATTGCAGAACTAACCGACAAAAACAAAAAGCTAAATGAAATTTTGGCAAATTATAGAATAAATTTTGTAAAAAACTCACCAATTAACACTAATAATTGACTATTTTGTAATTTTGTCGTATAATATTTTCCGATAATGAAAGTTAACAATTCCATTTTAAAGGCAACTTAAATGAAAAGTTAATCAATTGTCAAAATTAAATGGAGGTTACAAATGGAAGATATAAAACTTACTTGCGCTGATTGTGGAAAAGAATTTGTTTGGACAGTTGGCGAACAAGAATACTACAAGGCTCATGGTCTTGAAAATCAACCAAAGCGTTGTGCAGAATGCAGAAAAGCAAGAAAGGCTGCAAGAAATTCTGCCCCACGTGACAACTTTGCACAAAACAACTAATTGTTTAAGCAAAGCAAACTAATAAGCAAAAAATGAACTCGCATGAGTTCATTTTTTATTATTTAAATTTTAAATTTATGGTTTTTGATGCAAGCGAGAGTTTATATCAAACAATCATAAAATAATGTGTAAACTAGTTTTTATTTGCATCAACTTGCGCCTTTAACTAAAAATAATTTTGAGGTTAATTTTATATGCACAAAATTATGCAAATACTTTTTTTAAATATACAATCAAGGATTATTTTGTTTGAAGCAAATCTTCAAAAGAAATAATCTTTTGCGCATTATTTTTAACAAAATCGGTATCGTGACTAACAAACAAAACAGTGCCGTCAAATTTCTTTATTGCAACAGAAAGTTGCTCCATCGCATTGTGGTCCATATGATTTGTTGGTTCATCCAAAATTAGAATGTTGCAAGGGAAAAGCATAAGTTTGCAAATTTTAATTTTGCACTGCTCTCCACCACTTAATGATTTTATCGGCTCTTTTATGTGCGTTGCATTTATTCCACATCTAGCAAGATAACTTCTTGCTTCGGTTTCGGTAAGTTTTGGGTATTCACTTAAAATATATTGCAATGGTGTTTGGTTTGGTTCGTCAAAATTGAGTTCTTGTTCATAATAACCAATTACAACATTTGTTGCAAACTTAAATGTTCCACCAAGCGCAGGAATTATGCCAGCAATTGTTTTTAAAAAGGTGCTCTTTCCAATTCCGTTAAAACCGGTTATGGCAACTTTTTCGCCTTTTTCTAAAACAAGATTGAGTGGTTTTTTTAACAATGGTTTGTCATAGCCTATCACAAGATTTTCAATTTCAAGCAAAATTTTGCTACCGAGTCGCTTATAGTTAAACAAGAAAGTTGGTTTGAAATGTTCGGTTGGTTTGTCAATCTTTTCCATTTTTTCAAGTGTTTTAATTCTGCTTTGCACCATAGATGCCTTTGTTGCTTTGTATCTAAACCTATCAATAAGTTTGGTCATACTGTCAATCTTTTTTTGTTGTCTGTCATAGTTTTTTTGCTGTTGTTCCTTGGCAAGTGCTTTTGATGCAAGATATTGCTTAAAACCAACATTGTATCTTGTTATACACTGATTGTCTATGTCGCAAATGCAATTTGTGACTGCGGTCAAAAAGTTTTCATCGTGACTTACAACAACAAAAGTTCCATCAAAATTAAGCAAAAAGTTGGAAAGCCACTCTATATGGCTCACATCCAAAAAGTTTGTTGGCTCATCAAGAAGCATAATGTCGGGTTTTTCAAGCAACAATTTCGCGAGCCTAACTTTTGCACGCTGTCCACCGCTCAAATTTCTAACTTTTGTTTCAAGACCAAAATCAGAAATTCCAAGGCCATCAGCAACTCGTGTAATTTTGCCATCTAGACTATAAAAATCATTGACCTGCAAATACTCCATAATTTTCTCAGTTTGATTTGACAAATTTTCAAGTTCTGCATCTGTTTTTGCAAAAGCCATTTTCTCATATGTTTCTGCCAATTTTTTGTCGGCATCATAAAGATTTTGAAAACTCTCTTTCAAATAGTCAAACACATCTTTGTCACTATCTATCAAGGCTTGTTGGTCCAAATAGCCAAGTTTGATTTTTGAATTTATTTCATAAGTTCCAGTGTCATAAAACATTTCTTTGTTGATTATTTTAAGAAGTGTGCTTTTGCCAGCACCATTAACACCAACAATTCCCATTTTGTCGCCCTTATTTACAACAAAATTTGCGTTTTTAAAAATAACTTTATCGCCAAAACTTAAATTAAAATTTTTTATTTCTAGTAATCCCATAGTAAAAACATTATATCATATCTTTCTTTCACTTTCAAAGAGATAACATAATTTGAAGCAACAAAAATAGAGCAAAACTGCTCTATTTAGTGTTTTTTTATTACTTTTGCAGCAATTTGCTTGCAAGGTTAAGTCTTTCAACAACTTGTTCTTTGCCTAGCAATGAACAAATTTCAAACAAATCTGGTGTATTGTTTTTTGTTGTGAGTGCAATTCTAATGATTGAAGCAATATCGCCATAGTTCCCCTTGAACTTTGATGGGTCGGCTTTGTAAAGCTTCATATCATTTGCAAAGCCAAGGTCATCACCCAAATGTTTTATTGTGTCAAACCAAACTTGCTTGTCTGACTGTTCAACATACACTTCTTCGTATTTATCAATAATTGCTTTAAGTGTTTGTTTGTCAAATTTTGCAAGGTCAAAACAATAGTCTTCTGCTGATTTTGGTGCAAACAATTCTTTAAAGAAATAGCCATAGGTTGTTTTAACTTCATTCCATTTTGCAATATCTTTTCTTGGTTTTGGAGTTCCACGCTCAATTGAAAATACTTTTGTTGCAAATTCTTTGTTGTTTTTTAAAATTTCTGCAAATGGTTTATCATATTCACTTGCCCATTCATAGCAAAGTTCAAACACTTTGTCGGCAGTAAATTTTGAAATTACGTTTTTACTTACATCATTAAGTTTAGGCAAATCAAACAACGCACCACTTATGCTCATTTTGTCGGTTGTAACAACAAAGTCTTCATTGTTTGCAGTTGGATTGTTTTTTCTCCATTCTTCAAAATTGCTGTTTGCAACTGTAAGCAAATATTCTCTAACGCTATCAACTGGATAGCCTTCTTCAATATAAAATGTTACATTTGCCTCTGGGTCTTTTCTCTTTGAAATTTTGCGTTTGCTATCGCCGTCCATTTTTTGCATTGGTGCAATGTGAGCATATTGAATTGGTTCAAAACCAAGTGCGTTGAAAATTTGCAAATGTTCAGCAATACTTGGCAAGTATTCATCACCCCTAACAACCAAGTTTACACGCATAAAGTGGTCATCACAAGCATGAGCAAAGTTGTATGGTGGCAAGAAATCGCTCTTCAAAATTACCACATCTTTAAAGTTGTCACTCAATTTTAGTGTACCTCTAATTGCATCGTGAACAATAATTTTGTGGTCGGCATTGCTTTCACATTTAAGTCTGATACAAAACTTTTTGCCTTCCTTAATTTTTTGTTCAACCTCTTCATAGGTCAAATCTCTGCACTTTGCATAAGATCCATAGTAACCAATGAGTTCTTTGTTTGCTTCTTGAATTGCTTTGTCACGAGCAATTTCTTCTTCGGTGCAGAAACAAGGATATGCTTTGCCAATTGAAACCAAATATTTTGCCATTGCCATGTAAATATCTTTTCGCTTGCTTTGAGTGTATGTGCCATAATTGCCATAGTCAACGCCGTTTTCATCAACACCTTCATCAAAGTGAATTTTGTAACGATTTAAGCCTTGAATGATAAGTTTGATGCCATCTTTAACAATTCGGTTTTGGTCGGTATCTTCAATACGCAAAATGAAAGTTCCACCGCTCTTTTTTGCAAAATTGTCTGCAACAAGGCATGTAAAAACACTGCCAATATGCAAAAAGCCTGTTGGACTTGGAGCAAAACGAGTTACAATTGCACCATCTTTTAAATTTCTTGGTGGATATTTTTTTTCTAAATCTTCTTTTGTTAGTTTCACATCTGGAAACAATAAATCTGCTAATTTTTTATAATCCATATATTCCTCTTGACAAACTTTATTATAGCACACATCAAAACATTTTGCTACAATTTTGCAATATTAAGTTTTGCAAATAAAAATAAAGAGATTTCTCTCTTTATCTTTTAAGCAACAATAAAATGTGAATTGATGTAGTTTACAAAGTTTTGTACTTTTTCATCAAATGAATTTACATAACTCAAGTAGCCAGACATTACGCCATTGCCATCTACGCTAGTTTTGTGGTTCAATTTATTGGTTGCTGTGATGTAATTTTTAAGGTCGGTTTTGAAACTTTTAAGTTTTGTTTGACCTTCTTTGAAATAAAACTTTTCGTTGGCGCCAATATCATCTTGTTTAATTGAATTTTCTGGTTTTATTTTGCTAATTGAATTAAACAATTTGTCATAACTGCTATCTTCTGAATTTTTGAAATTTGAAGTGTATTGTTCAAGATATACCAAATGTTTTTGATAAAGGTAATATGTGCTGAAAAGTTGTGCCCTTGCAACAAATGTTCTCACACTTATGCCATCAGGTTTAGTAACATCAACGCCAAACAAATCTTCAAACATTTCATCAAAGGCAATGTTAATTTTAAAGCATTGACCCATAAAATTACTATATGCTTGCAAGAAATCATTTAAGTATTCTGCAACATACTCGTTTCCATCATCATTGATACCATTTGCGCAGAATGATTCCAAAACCTCTTTTGCATTGCTTAACTTTTTGCACTTGTTGTCCAAATCGTCAAGTGCAACATACAAACTTGATTTTTTGTCTTGTGAAACTTTGCCTTCACTATCAGAATTTTTCAACAAGCCTCTGCAAAGTTCAAACAAACTTGTTGCGCCCTTGAGCATCGTTTGATAAACGCCATCATCTTGAAGCAAAACAAAAGTTGCTTTGCCTGAGTTAACTGCACTAACAATTGTAGGTGTCGTAATTGAACTGCCCACTTTAAGGTCAACTTTTTGTTCGGCATCATAAATAATTATTTTGTTGTTTTCATCAACACCATATTTTGATGCAGTTTGTTCATACAATTTTGAACAACTTGAAAGTTTTGCAGAATCAGATTTTGTGCAACCTGAAAATAACAACACGCCAACCAGCAAAACTGCTAAAATTGAAAAACAATATTTTTTCATCTATCTTCTCCTTAATATTGTGATTGAGTTAAATAATCGTTTAAATATCTCAAATAGTCTCTTTGATCTTTTCCTGCTTGTTCTCTTGCTGTTTTGTCAACTTCACTTTCATTTTCTGGTGCTGGTGTAGCGAAATCGTTTAGATTGATATAATTCAATTTGTCTGCATCACCTATTTGTTTGAAATATTCATTTACAAACTCTTTTTTAATGTCCATATAACTCATAACAAACCTTGTTTCAACAACATCATTTTTGTCTAAAACTGAGTTTTCGTATCTTCTTACAATTTTTTTGCAAACTGAGTAGAAACTTGTTGAAGAAGTTGTGTCATCAATCATAGGTGTAGATTTTGCTTTGTTAAAATTATCTTTTAATTCATTAAAATAAACTTGTCTTGAATAGTCTTTAAAAACTTCAAACAATGCTTCATCAACATGGCCACATTTTTCAGTTTGATAGTTTGTTTTGTAAACATAAGTTTTCAAGGCATCACAAACTTTAAATAAGGTTTCTGTCTGTGTAGAAAGCGCTGTGTAAACTTTTTTAAGTCTGTCGTTCATTGACTTAACGCCAATTTGACTTACATCTGCCGAATTTACCATTCCCATATATTTTTCGGTTTGAGCAATATTTCCATCAAGAGTATTGATATAATTTGAAATGTCTGCAGAAAGCGAACTGTCACCGTTTGAAACATATGCGGTAAGTTCAATGTAGTGATTGTAATACAACCTAAGCAAAGCATTGATTGATACAAGATATTCAGTCATTGTATGATCAACCTTATCTTCTCCAGTGTAGGCATGATTGCTTGAAACTTTGTCTGGAAAGTTGTTGGTTGACATTGCTATGTTTAGTGGAATGTTTTTGTCTGTTGAAAGTTTAAGCAAATCTTCTTTGCTGTCTTTTGGCTTGGTTACCCAAATAATGCCATAAACAACAACAAACAAAATTACTGCTGCAACAACCATTCTTAACATAAACTTAACTATATTTTTCATATTAACCTCATTCTATTTGTTATAGTTTATATTAAAAAAGACAATTTGTCAATATTGGCACAAAAAAAAGTGTTCCTAAGAACACTTTAAATCTTGCAAAATTTGGCTGTAACAAATTTAGCATATATAGTTTAAAACAAAATGGTAAATGTTTTAACATATTTGTTATACACTACTTGTTGCCATTTGTCAATACCCAATTTTATTTTTTATTTAGTTTTGTCAAATCCGGTCTATTAATTTTTGGTGTGCCATCTAAATGTGCATCTTTATTAACCACATTTGCAGGAATAATAAAAACTCGTTTTGGTTTTCTGCGTTTTGTTTCCTTTATGATGACAATTACCACGCACAAAACAACAATCAAAATGCATGATGCAATTACTATAATCAAAGTGTAGTTAGCCTTTTGATAATTCAAAATTTTTCCATTTTGTCCAATGACATCAAACACTTTGCTATATTGATACTGCTTTGTTTCGTCTTGAGTTTTTATGCTTTTAATTTTCATAAAGTTAAAATCAAACGTGCCTTCAAAACTAAATGTGTCATTTCCTATTGGTTCAAAATACTTGCCACTCATATCAAGTTCATTAACCACAAAATAGTATGCATATTGATAATCTTTTTTGCCATTTGGCGCACTTTCATTTGTGTTTATTGCAAAACTTACAAAGGCAAGTTCTTCTGGTTTAGTTATGAGATATGGACTATCTTTTGTTCCAAGCCCACTTGGAGTTTCTCTAAAATCAGCCCAACTTATAACAGAAAACTTAATTGCAACTGTATGATTTTCGGTTACTTTTAAGGTGAATTTGTTATTTACAATATCTTGTTTTTTCTCAACATCGTCAACGAGCAAACTTTCAATTTTGAAGCCTGAACTTGGAGTAACTTCAACTGAAAGAATGGTTCCATAGCCAATTTTATTAAGGCCAACTGGATTCACTTTTCCGCCTTCATTTGAAGTGATGAGCACGTCAAACATATCAATTGCAAATGTTGCAACAAATTTTAATGTTCCCCTTTCAGCATCTTCTGCCAAAATGGTGTATGTCGTGTTTTGCACATTTTCCCAATGTTCACCAAATGTGCCTTCATATTTTTCAAAATGATATCCAGTGTTGGCTTCGGCAACAAGCGTTATGACATCACCAATAACATAATTGTTTCCACTTGAACTGCTTTGAGATGTGATTGTTCCATTTGAACCTGCTGAAATTTGAACGTTAACTTTTTTTCTTGCAAAATGTGCCTCAACAATTTTTGGACCATTTACCACAATTTGACCTTCTGCCGTTGAGAAGCCCAAGTTGTTGCCCCATCCAACAAAGTTATAGCCAATATTTGGTTTTGCCAAAACATCAATTTTTTGTTCGTAGTCACATGCAAAGTGCAAGTCATTTTGCAAAACAACACCATCTATGCTAACTGTTCCATTAACTGGAAGTCTAGCCGTGACATATGCTTTAAGCTTTACAAAAAGCGTTGTATGTGCATAAATTTGAAATTCGTATTCAATGTTTTGTGAAACAAGCGCAAAATCTTGTCCATCTTTTACATAATAGCCTTCAAAAGCATAACTATCTGCCGGAAGACTTACTTGCACTTTTAAATTTGTTCCAGCATCAAACAAACTTGAAGTTGTTGGAGCTGTTGAACTATTTTCATAAACCAAAAATTGAATTTGATTATCTTTAAAATCGGTTGTTAATTGCAAACTATATTGCAAAATTCCAAAAGTTGCACGAATGGTTGTTTCATCTTGAACATTTCTTAAAACAAACATATCGTTTTCGACCAACTGCGTAACATTTGTTGTGGTTTGACCTTCAATTTTTTCAAGCAAATTCAAATTGTAATTTGCATTTGGCAAAAGTTGAATGGTTAAATCATCTTGGTAGGTAACCATTTCAAAATCACCATTTGAAATCTTTGTGCCATTGATGTTTATTGTTCCAAAACTTTCATCATATTCAAACAAAACCTTGTATGATTTTTTTGAATAGGTCACAAGCAATGAAACATCAACAATTTCCTGCTCACCAGAAGAAATGAAATTTGAAACAACAAGTCCATTTTCGGTTAAAGCAACTCTTAAGGCATCTGTTGGGTCAATTGTATATTGCCCTGCATATTCATAACCGATATTTGGTGCAAAACTTACTTTTGGATGGTCGGTTATTTTAAATTGTTTTGTTGTTGAACCATCATCAAAAGTCAAATTTCCATTGTTTGCAGAAAGAGAAAGGTTAAATTTTCTTGTTTTGAAACTTACAACAACTTCGGTATTGTGTGTCATTGTAAGTTGATATGCTCCCAAAAGTAACTGTGCAATTTCATTTTTGCTTTTTGGAACGCCATCAATTTTAACTTCGGCTATGATTGAATTTGAATCACATTCAATTTTAACATTTACCTGCGAATTTTTTGCGATGTTACATTGACTGCCATCTTTAAATTCTTGTCCATCAACAATTGCCTTATTGCCAGCAAAGGTATCTTCTTGGTTGATTGAAAATTGAATTGTATATTGCTTTTCGGCGTATATTATTTTTGTTTTATCAGAACTTGTTTCAAGAAAATGTTCACTATCTCCAACAAGTTCAAAAGTTGTGCCATCTTGGTATGTTGTGGAGTTTTGATAATCAACCACCACAGCGCCATTTGAAATGTTTTTTGTTGCTATTTGAATGTTTTTGACATCAGTTGCAGGTTCATATCTCAAAATTTTTGCATTATCTAGCAAAATTGGTTGTTCAGGTGCAAAATTAAAATTGCTTCCATATAGTTCCAAATCTCCATTTGAAATTATTGCATATATATTTCCGGTATTTCCAGTATAAACTCCGCCATGAATACTTGCTGTGCCATTGTCATTGCAAATCAAACTTTTTTCATCTGCCAATGCATTGCCAATAATGTTACCACCTGACACGTTTAACAAAGAATAATTTTTAATTATGCAATCAGCGATTGAATTATTTGTTATATCTGCCATATTAATTGATAAGTTTCCACTATTGTTTATGCAGGTATCAAAATTGTTGTTTGAAATGTAAACTCCATTTAAATTTAACGAAGAATTGTTTTCACAATCAATTATGCTTTGTGTACAATTGAAGCCATAAATTTGAACAGCATTTGAAATTGTCAAACTGCCGTAATTGTCAAAAACTCTATTTATGCTTGTTGCGTTGCCACAACCAGCCACAGTGTTGTCAATTTCATTTTGTCCAAAAATGTTAATGTTAAAGGTTTTGTCTGTTTGAGTTTGTCCACAAATTATCATTGAAGAATTGCCATCTAAAACAAACATTGCAAGTGATGGATCACCTTCATATGTTATGGTTGTGTTGCAACTGGTTGTTAGTTTGATGTTTTTCTTTGAAACTATATTAATTTGTTCAATTGAAAGTTTTTCAGTAACAATGGAAATTATTTCATTGTCATTAACTGCTTCAAAAGCAAGTTCTAGTGTTTCAAACAGAGTTTCGGTGCCCGCAGAAATGATTTTTGCTTCGTAGATAGTTTGTTCTTCATCATTGCCAACTCCACGCAAAATTGGATAGCCTTGATTTAGGCTTGCAGTGTCATCGGCCCATATTGCTTTGTCAAATTTTGAAAATGAACTTAATCTTTTTGAATCTGCGTTTGCAAGTTTTTTAGGATTTGTGTCTTCGTTGTATCTATCAGCAAGAATGTTGTAATCAGCAATCTCATTTCCAGATTTATCGTGAGAAATATCGTCGCTAAAAACATAAAAGCAATTGCTTAAACATATTTCTGAAGAGCCATCTTTTGGTGCAATGCAACCAACAAGTGCTCCAGTGCATTGAATGTCAGAAAATTCAACTTCACTAATTTTCATTACAACATAACTTGTTGTTATTTGATTTTTAAAGTCAGCATCATCACTAATATTTAACATTGTTGGGTCCGGCACGCTCTTTCCAACCAAACCACCGACATAGTTTGTTGCGCCTGTTGCTCCAGACAAGTTTTCACTAACAGAATAGCAATTGATGATTGATGAACTTTCCAAAGTTCCAGTTAAACCACCAAAATAGAACTCATTATTTGTTGAAATTGCATAGGAAGCACCATTGATATTGGAAAAACTTTTTGTTAGTTTTGACTTCTCATTTAATTTGCCAGCCAATCCACCAAGATAAATTGAAGAACTTGTGGATGTTATTTTTACATTTTGGTTATTTGAATATGATTGGTCAATTGAAACTCCGTAGCCGTGTCCAATAAGGCCCCCAGCATAAATGATTGAACCAGATGAAGAATCACTTATAGTAAATTTTGAATTTTGTGCACTTGAATTTTTTATTTCTGCATTTGTTGAACCCTGTCCAACAATTCCCCCCATGTAAATTGTGGATTTGTTTTTGCTAGGATACAAACCTGCAGATACTGTCACACTTTTTAATGTGCAATTTTCAAATGTGGAAGTTGTTGCAAGCCCAGCAAATGCACCGATATAGGCGGTTTTATTGATAAATTGATTTGTCACTTTGAAGTTTTCAATTGTGAGATTTGAAATTTTAGCCTGCAAAACTGCTCCAAAAAGACCAATATCCAAACTTGCACTATCACGATCGCATAGTGCCTTAACATTTTTAATTGTTTTGCCGTTGCCATCAAAATTGGATTTGAATTGACTTCTGCTATATCCAATGGACATAAAATCTTTGTTTTGCAAGTCCAAATTTGCCATAAGTTTGTAATGAACCTGCGAAGAATTGTAGCCATTAACTTCCCTATAAACCACATCACTTAATGTTGCAAGGTCATCAGCATCTTCAATCAAAAACGGATCAGCCTCTGTGCCAGTGCCATTAAATTTGTTATTTGAAATTTGCTGTGTTGTTCCGTCCCAAACAGAAAATTCATCATCGGCACTAACATTTGTTTGATTGCTACCAAAAATGCTGATTGAGAAAATATTTGCAACAATCAGAACAAAAACTATAAGCACACAAAACAAAGCATTCCTTTTAATTTTTACCACCCCTTTTGCAAAAAGCAACAAATATTTACAAAGTTATTTATATTTATTATAAATATAAATTCAAATTTTATCAAGCGAAACACTCTAAATGTTTTTGCCAATAGTTCACAAATTTTTGCTGTTATGCTATAATTTTAGTATGGAAAGAAAAAATAAATTGAGAAAACAAAAATTAAAAAGCTATACGAAACAGCTAAATTCAAACAATTTTGATGTTGACAATGAACTTGAAATTGAAGAGAATAGTTGCCTTATTGAGTGCAATGTTGGAAAGCCAGAAAACATTTTTTCTGTGTTTGACACGGCAAAAAACAGGTCAATTTCAACCGATTTCAACAACTATTTGATGGAACAAGCAGAAATAATTCCAATGGAATATGACATAACACTTAAAATGCATGTGCAAAAAGATTTTAGCAAAGCGCAAGAAAATCAAGTTAAAACTGCAATTAAAAATCATTTCAGTTTTCAAATTACAAAAGACAAACTAACATCAAACAAAAATAACTTTTTTGCTTCTATGATGTATTTTGTTGGATTTATTTTTCTACTTTGTGTGCCTTTTATAAATATGATTGAAACAACATTTCCACTGACAGAATGCTTTTTAATTATGATTTGGTTTTGTGTTTGGGAAGCCACAGATATGACTGTTTTAAACAATGGGCAATTAAAGAAAAACCAAATTAACAAACTGCGACTTTATAACGCAAAAATAGTTTTTGAAAGAGATTTTGAAAATAAATAAAGTTGGTGATGGCTTGACCATCCGCCAACTTTTTTATTGCGCACAATATTTTCAAAAATTTTATTTAAAAAATGCCTGCATATTCCAAATGTTATAAAAATGATAAACAGTCCTAAAAAGTACAAACTACCAATCAAAATTTTTATTGTGTTTTGCTTAAATATATTTTACTTACATTTTTGTTTGAAATTAAGACATAGTTTCAATTTTTGTATTATTTAAAAAGCATATCCCTTACGAACATAAAAATCAAAAAAATAAAGCTTTTATCAAAAATAATTTTTCATTATAAATGAAATCATTTCTCATTTTTAATTTGAGAATAAATATCAAAAAATCGGTCACTAAATGAAATAACTCCATTTTATGACCAGATCTTTATAAACCAAGCAATTGTTTCTTTTTTGTTGCGAATTCTTCTTCTGTGATAATTCCTTCATCAAGCAATTTTTTGTATTTTATCAATATTTCAATTATTTTATCTTCTTGCATTTGACTAGAATATGTAGTTGGTTCAGGTTGATTTTCTTGTAAAATTTTATTCGATTTTTTACTATTAATCAGCTTTTGTGGGATTGTAATATCAGATGTCGTTTGCAAATTCGCCACTTTGGAGCTTCTACTATTATAAACTCTTTGGTAATAATATTTTTTTATTAAAAATGGAATAAGTTCATTAAGAATAAGTAAAACTAAAATTATGATAAAAGGCACAAATGCCAAAGTTTGAACTCCCAAAAGCGAACCATATTCACTGCTATAAAATACTTTTTCAATTATTTTTGTAGTGCTTATTCCAGTAATCATATAAAAAGCAGATAACATAACTGATGCTGCGTTTAACTCAATAATATGCACTTTATTGATATTGGCATTAAGCAACATCATTACTAACATAATTACATAATAAATGGCAAAAACGATAATAATCCAACATAAAGCTCCAATAATTATTGAAATTGTCTTTGCATCTGCACTTTCGACTAAAGTTTTCAATTGTGGATTAAAAGTCGCAAAAGCGAAACCCGATTCCGCTTTATTAACTAATCCAACTGAAAGTTTATAAACGTCAAAAATCGGAATAAGCAATGTAAATAAACAAATAAGAAAAGACAATGACAATTTGATTATATCATCGATTTTTTGCTTCATATTACTCCTTAATTACAAAAGGTTGTATATTTTTTATAATTTATACAATTATTTTAATATAGAATTTTCTATATGTCAAGTCAAATTGTAGAAAATTCTATAAACTAATATTATGCAAAAGGAATTTAAACAAATATTAAAAGATTTTTTGTTGGATAATGGTTTAACTCAAACAGAATTTGCAAAAAAAGTTGGAGTTAAGCAAAGCCAAGTCAGCGAGTGGTTAAAAGGCAAAGCAAAACCAGGCTACGACCTTTTAAAAAATATATGTCTTGCATTTGACATTACTGCCGACTTCTTCCTTGGTATTGTTGATAATTATTGATTTAAACAAATCGAAATTAGTTGTGATAATTTAACATTTTCAATTTGTTTTTTTATGCTCGCAATTATTATTTAGCCAAATCTAATTTTTGTATTTTAAACAAAAAACCCCATAGAATGGTTTTTTCAATTACCTTCCCAACCACAGAAAAAGGCGTCCACGTTAAAGCGTGGACGCTTTTTTGAATAAACCAATCGTCAAAAGCAGGCACAAAAAAAGAGAACACTTGGGTGAGTTCTCTTAATATATATCCATAAACTTG
>ERZ808245.87-NODE-87-length-56760-cov-4.554096_pt1 | contig 56760 bp, 50 predicted proteins | sample MGYA00521243_ERZ808245 | MGnify/ENA primary metagenome ERZ808245 (study PRJEB31516, sample SAMN03275576) | gut metagenome | biome: mammalia-associated habitat; material: feces | host: Papio cynocephalus | place: Kenya | collected 2012-07-07 ... | reverse complement strand
ACGCGAAGCTTTCGTTTCGGATAACGGCGCTGGGGACTTTGCCCGCCGAAGGGGAAGCGTACAACATCGCGGACCGCGTTTCCTCCGAAACCAAAGCTTGCGTCCGCGCCGTTCTGCGCCCGATGGTCGACCTGCCCGTCGACATCGACGTTGACGAACCCTTCCTCTTGATCATTCCGGCGAAACAATAACCGCCTTAACGGATTGGCAACACATTTTATCCTATCCTTTCGCCGAAACATTTGATGAATGTTTCGGGGTGTGGAAACCCCTCTAATGCGTCTTGTGTAAAGACGATAATTTTGCACGCCTTCTGGTTCAAACGACCGGAAGGCGACAAAATAAGTGTATGCGAAACACCGCGGGATACTAGTTGACCGCGGCGTGTTCGGCATATGCGAATATGTCGCACTATTTCATTAGAGTAGTTTCCAACTTCCGGTCGCCTTCATCAGGCGACTTTTTTTCGTTTAAAGGAAACGCTTGATGCCCAGTATCGAAGAAAAAATCGAAAATATCGCCAAGGAACAGCTGAAAAAATGCCGGACGTTCACCAAAACCGAAAGCGTTAACGCCGAAATCGACGACGCGTTGAAAAACGCTCCGTCCAAAAGCGGCGGAAAAGGCAGCAACTATCCCGACATCAAATTGTTTCTGACGACGAAATCCAATCGCAAAATTCCCGTTATGATCGAAGTCAAAGGAACGAAAGGGGATTTAATCAAAACCGCGCCAAGCGGCGAAATCGACAATTCCAAGGCGTCCAACATTCAAAAATACGCGGTGAACGGAGCGGTTCATTACGCCGACGCGATTGTGAAAAACACAATGTCGTACAAGGAATCCGTCGCCGTCGGCGTGAACGGATACGAAGACGCGGGCGAAATCAAAACGGAACTGGGCGTTTATTACGTTTCGGCGAACAATTTTTGCATTCCGAAAAAAGTCGGCGATTACAGCGATTTAAGTTTTCTGTATCCGGAAAATTTTGAAAGCTTCGTTCAAAAAATCGATGCGCTTTCCCTGACCGAAGAGGAGAAAGAGGCGAAAGCCAGAGATTACGAAAACCGGATCGAAATCAAGCTGAAAGCGTTAAACCAGAAAATGCACGACGAATTGAAAATATCCGTCGGGTCGCGCGTTCAGCTGGTGGCGGGGCTGATTATGGCGGCTTTGGGCGTTGACGGCAGGGTTTCCCCGTTGGAAATAACGGATTTAAAGGGCGACACGGGGGAAAATTCAAACGACGGAAAGATCGTCGTCAACAAAATCGCCGATTTTTTGAACGAAAAGAACCTGCCCAAAGAAAAACGGGAATTGATCGTTTCCGATTTGTCGCAGGTGTTCATTTATTCGCAGATTTACAAGCCTGAAAACGGCGAAAGCAAGATTAAAACCGTCTATGCCGTCATCAAAAACGACATCATGCCGATTTTCACGTCGGCGCGGCATTTGGACTTTACGGGCAGACTGTTCAACGTGCTGAACGAATGGGTGGACATTCCGGACGGCGACAAAAACGATGTCGTGCTGACCCCGCGCTATGTCTGCGAATTTATGGCGAAACTGTGCAAAGTCAACAAGGACAGCTACGTTTGGGACTACGCGACGGGCAGCGCGGGATTTTTGATTTCCGCGATGAAGCAAATGATCGACGACGCGGAAAAAACGATCGCCAGCCCGAAAGAACGCGCCGAAAAAATCGCGCACATCAAGTATTTTCAGCTGCTGGGCGTCGAACTGCGCGCCGACATTTACATGCTGGCGGTGCTGAACATGATTTTGATGGGGGACGGTTCGTGCAACATTTTGCACAAGGATTCCCTGACCGAATTTAAAGGCAATTACGAACAGGGAACGCAAAAGGACACACCGTTTCCCGCGGATGTTTTCCTTTTAAATCCGCCTTACTCCGCCAAAGGAAAGGGATTCGTTTTCGTCGAACGCGCGCTGAGCCGCATGTCGGGCGGACGCGCCGCGGTTTTGATTCAGGAAAACGCCGGCAGCGGCAACGGTTTGCCCTACACAAAGGAAATTCTGAAACGCAATACGCTGGTCGCCGCGATTCACATGAGCGACATCTTTTGCGGCAAGGCGGGCGTGCAGACGGCGATTTACGTTTTCGACGCCGGCGTTCCGCACGGTGCGGACAATCTGGTGAAATTCATTGATTTTTCAAACGACGGCTATACGCGCCAAAACCGCAAAAAATCGGGCGTAGACGTCAATTTGAAAAACACGGGCGACGCCGCCGGCCGCTATCGCGAAGTCGCCGACATCGTTTTAAACCGCAAAAAGGCGACGCATTATTTTGACGATTGCGTGACGGAGGACACGATTTCCCTGAACGGCGACGATTGGACATACGCGCAGCACAAACGGGTGGACACGATTCCGACCGAATCCGATTTCAGAAAAACCGTTGCGGATTATTTGGCGTGGAAAGTGTCAACCCTGTTGAAATCGGAGGGCACGCCCGAAAATTTTTGACAAGCCCCCGTTTGGAAAAATTGAACAAAGAATTTGAACAAAACGGGGGCGAATGGAAAGAATTTAAAATCGGGGAATTGTTTGATGTTGTTAAGGGGAAACGACTGACAAAAGAAAATATAAAACCCGGAAACATCAATTTTTTAGGAGCAATTTCCTCCAATAACGGCATACGGGAACGCATCGAAACGACAACGGTGTGGAAACCGAATTGTATATCCGTTAACTACAACGGCAGCGTTGGCTGTTCTTTTTATCAGGAAGAGCCTTTTTACGCTTCCGATGACGTGAATGTATGCTATTCAAAAGAAAATTGGATTCTAAACAGAAAGCGAGCGTTGTTCTTCTGTGCCATATTTAAAAACTTTTCGCAAAAATTCAGTTATACGCAAAAATGGAATAAAGAGCGAATGGAAAATAGCGGCATTCTTCTTCCCGCCACACCCGACGGAACGCCGGATTTTTCCTATATGGAACAATATATCGGCGAGCTTGAACAAGCGCGCGTCAGCGAGCTTGCGGCGTACCTGCGCGCCGCCGGATTGGAAAATTACGATTTGACCGCCGCCGAACAAACCGCGCTGGACGATTTTAAAAACAATCGCATGAATTTTAAAGAATTTAAAATAGAGGATCTGTTTGATTTTTTACCCGCTCCATACTTTGGAAAAATAAAAAGACAACTGAACGTCAGCAAAATACGAACAAACGAGTTCAATCTTCCGTTGGTTTGCGCCAAAAAAGGAAATAACGGGATTATGTACTACGGACGTTCGACCGATTTTAAATCATATAAAAATGTCTTATCCGTTGTTTATAACGGCGTTGTCGCCGCGGGTCTTGTCTACGCTCACAATGAAAACATCGGGATTTTTACGGACAGCTACCTGATAAAATCGAAATACGACATCGCTTTTAAAACGAATTTGTTTTTTAAGACCGTTATTGAAAAATGTATTTACGACAAATATTCCCGCGAATTGAAAGCCGTTTGGAAACGGGTGAAGGAAAACATTGTTTTTCTTCCGATCAAACGCAACGGCGCGCCGGATTTCGCTTTTATGGAATCGTTCATCACGGCGCAGCAAAAGCTGGCGATCAGGGACGTTGTGTCGTGGAAAGACAAAGTCATATCCGAAACGCGGAAAGTCGCGAATGTTTGACGCATATGAAAATCCCCGCCGGAAATGCCCGACGGGGATTTGATTTTTCGCGTTTGAAACGGAATTAAGCCTTCGCGGATTCTTCGGCGTTGAACTTGATCCATTTTTCGTCGGCGTCCGCGTCGTTGCAGATCGCGCCCTGCGGGCATTCGGAAATGCAAACGCCGCAATCGATGCAGGTGTCGGGATTGACGACGGCTTGCGTGTCCGCTTCGGTGATCGCGCCGACGGGGCAAACGTCGATGCAGGTCAGGCATTTCACGCAGGAATCGTTGATAACAGAAGCCATTTTAAATCTCCTCAAACTGGTTTGTATGACAAGGTCAATATAAACCTTTTCGCCCGCATTTCAAGACGGAATCGACCCCGCGCTCTTCAAATAAAGCGAACCCCCGTTTAAAAAACGGGGGTCGGCGTTTTGTCCGGACGAAAGGAATCAGTATCCTCTGCCCTGACGGTTCAAAGCGGCGTCGCGCAACGGATTCGAAGAGGCGGCGGGTTTCTGTTCCTCTTTCGGCATCAGGGATTTCAGCCATTCTTCGCGTTTTTTCGCTTCGGCTTTTTCCTTGTCGGTCAAGATGCGTTTGGGTTCAACCTTGCAATTCGAACTGCATCTTTTCACCTGTTCCCATTCCATCGCTTTTTGAAAATCCTTCGGTTTGTCGCCGTTCGAAAACGGGACGCCCAATCCGATGTCCTGGAAACACAGCTGTTTTTCCAACTGGCGAATGATTTCCGGATTTTTGGTGACGACCATTTCCTTGCTGCCGAAACTGTACGCGGCGTACACGCCGTTGTTGGACCCCGTGACGCCCGACTGAATCTGCCCGTCGCCGTTGGGAACGCACAGTTTGTCGTAATAGTCCTGATCCGTCATCTGAGCGCGCTTGCACGCGTCTTCGTAAGTTCTGGCGTGCGGGAACAACGGCAATTCCTTTCTCTCCCAGCCGCCCATCGTGGTGACGTTTCCGTCGCCCCTGTCGACTTTGAATCCGTTGCGGTCGTTACGCATGTTAATGACCATAAAATCGCCGTTTTCCTGCTTGTACCCCATTTCGCCCAGCAACGAGGACATGGAGTTTTCGCTGCTGCGGACCACTTTGTCCCAAGAATCTTCTCTGTTCATCGGCATTCCCCTTCAAAGAAAAAAATCTATTAAAAATAGTAGACAAATTTTTCACAAAAATAAAGTCTTTTTCGCTCTGACGGGCAAAGCTCCGTCTAAAACCGTCCTTTCAGCCGGTTCAGCGCGCGGCGGTCGCGTTTGGTCGGACGTCCCGATCCCGCCGGACGGTATTCAAACGCGGCTTTCGGCGGCGGAGTCGTCCGTTCCGGTTCGCGCAGGTTTTCGTACAGCGTTTGCGCGGCGGGCGCGCCGACCCGCCGTTCGGCGAACCCGACCACCCGCACGAAAAACCGCACGGTCGCGCGTAGAAAAACCAACTCGTCGCCGCTTTTAACATCGACCGACGATTTCAGGACTTTGTCCCCGTTCAGCGCGACGTGCCCGCCCGCGACCATTTCCTGCGCCGCCGTCCGCGTTTTGGCGAAACGGGCGAAGTACAGCCATTTGTCGATGCGCTGGGATTCCACCGCTTATTTCTTTTTCAGCACCGCCAAAGCCGCGAACGGCGACGTCGGATCGATTTCCTTTTCGTCGCGCTTCGGGGCTTTGCGTTTTCTGAATTTCGGCTGAATCATCAGGATTTCGGTTTCCTTCGTTTCCTCGCCGACGGTTTCCGTCTTCGTTTCCTTTGTCACGCGAAAGCCCAGAAAGCCGAACACGTCTTCGGCTTCGTCGCGTTTCAATCCGGCGATCGACAGCAGTTCCAGCGGCAGGATTTGGGGCTTGCCCTTGTCCTGACGGGTGACTTCGCGCAGTTTGGCGGTAAAACGTTCCATCACGTCGACGCGGATCGCCCGCGTCCCCGCCAAAGCATACCCCTGCGCCAGATACAGCGCGCGCGGAACGGCGCGGTCGGCGGCGAAAGACATCTTGCCGTCGGTCGCGAATCCCGTTTCGTATTGCGTTTTGCCGTTCCAGACTTTCCACAAAATCGCCAGAACGCGTTGCGCCGCGGGTTTCAACAGCATCGGAAAGTACAAATAATCGCACCCCGTGCGCATGCCCGTTTTCGCCAGCACTTTTTTATCCGCGTCGCCCAATCCCTTCATCAGATCGGCGACCTGTTCGCGCGGCATCGTCCCCAGTTTTTCGGCGACCTGCCACAAAATCCCGCGGGCGGATCCCGACGCGTTTTCCTCGTCCAGCGTGCGCAAAGCCGCGAACAACGGCGCGATTTTTGCGTTCAGATATACTTCCAGCCAGCCGTTCAGACGCGCCTTGACCTGATCGATCTGCGCCTGATCGACCGTTTCGTGAACGCTGACGGTCACGGTCGGGTGCAAGCTGTCGCGCCCTTTGGCGATTTTTCCCAAAACCTGCCCTTTCCACAGGATTTCCGCGTTGTTTTCCAGCGTGAAATCGTCCTGCGGCGCGGCGGCGATCAAAGCCGCCCTGTTCTGAAATTCCGCCTGCAAAGCCTTTTCCGCCGCGGAAATCAAAACGCGGTCGGCGAATTTGCCCGCGCCCGTGATCGGTTCGAAACGCAAACCGTCCATTTTCCCGACCTGCTGCCCTTCGACTTCGACAACGCCGTCTTCGTCGATTTTAGTGAACAATTCAACTTGTGCTTTCATACCCTTAACCAAAACAGATGTACGTCTATCCACGAACCGTTGAGCCAGCTTTTGGTGCAAAGCGTCCGACAGCCTGTCTTCAACCGCCCTCGTCCTTTCACGCCAGTACGCCGACCGGTCGATCCATTCCTTTCTTTGCGCAATATACGTCCAAATTCTGATTCCTGCAATACGTCCCGTGACGGTATCGATGTCGCCGTTCGCGTTGTCCAGAAAAGCGACCTGCTTTTCCATGAAATCCTGCGGCACGCGCCCCGTTTCCAGAATGTGGCGGTAAATCTGCCCGACCAGTTTGGCGTGGGCTTCGGGCGTGACTTTGCGGAAATCGGGAATGCGGCACACGTCCCACAGCAAAGCCACCCGAGCGGGACGGTCGGTCAGCCGCGCGATCCCCGCGTCGCGCGCCAGCGCTTCCAGCACCTGCTGGTCTTCGGCTTTGCGCGCGCCGACCAGACCGGCTTTGTCGGGGCGGACGTTCAGACTGCGGATCAACGCCTCGACCGACGTCGTCCGCAAATCGGGGTTGCGCCAGAACAGGTGCGGCAAGGGATCGAAGCGGTGTTCCTCGATCCGGTCGATCACGTCCTGCGTCATCGCGGACGCCTCCGCCGCCGCGCCGAACGTGCCGTCCCGCATGTAGCGTCCCGCCCGCCCCGCGATCTGCGCCAGCTCCGCGGGGGTCAAAGCCCGCATTTTCAGCCCGTCGAATTTGCGCAGGGACGTAAAGCAGACATGCGCGACGTCCATGTTCAGCCCCATGCCGATCGCGTCGGTGGCGACCAGATAATCGACCTCGCCCGATTGGAACATGTCGACCTGCGCGTTTCGGGTGCGGGGGCTCAGCGCGCCCATCACGACCGCCGCGCCGCCCTTTTGCCGGCGGATCAGCTCCGCCAGCGCGTACACGTCGGGGATTGAAAACCCGATCACCGCCGACCGCGGGGGCAGACGGGTGATTTTCTTGATCCCCGTGTAGGTCAGCTTTGAAAAGCGGGGGCGCGTTTCGATTTCAACGTCGGGCAACAGCCGTTTCAACAGCGGCTTGATCGTTTCCGCGCCCAGAAACATCGTTTCCCGCGTTCCCCGCGCGTTCAGCAGGCGGTCGGTGAAGATGTGCCCGCGTTCCGCGTCCGCCGCCATCTGGATTTCGTCGACCGCCAGAAACTCGACCCTGCGTTCCGACGGCATCGCTTCGACCGTACAGACGAAATAGGACGGGGATTCGGGCACGATTTTTTCTTCGCCCGTCATCAGAGCGACGGCGCTTTCCCCTTTGATTCTGACGATTTTGTCGTAATTTTCGCGCGCCAGCAGCCGCAAAGGGAATCCGATCATGCCCGTGCGGTACGTCATCATTTTTTCGACCGCCAGATACGTTTTGCCCGTGTTCGTGGGTCCCAGCAACGCTTTTACGACACTTTCCATGACTGAATCTTTCCTTTAAAGGGTTGAAATCGGCGCGGCGATCACCTAATTAAAATCAGTTCTTTCATCAGGAGGTTATAATGTCGGAAGAAAAAATGCAATTCCAAGCCGAAGTCGGCAAAATTTTGGACATTGTCGTCAACGCCCTTTATTCGGACACGGACATTTTTTTGCGCGAACTGGTTTCCAACGCGTCGGACGCGTGCGACAAACTGCGCTACGCCGCGATCATGAAACCCGACATCGCCAAGGGCGGCGGCGAATTTAAAATCGACATCACTCCCGACAAGGACGCGCACACGCTGACGGTCGCCGACAACGGCATCGGCATGAACAAACAGGATCTGATCAAGGATCTGGGATCGATCGGGCGTTCCGGTTCCGCCGAGTTTTTGAACAACCTGACGGGCGACAAGCAAAAGGACGCCACCATCATCGGTCAGTTCGGCGTCGGATTTTATTCCGCTTTCATGGTCGCCGAAAAGGTCGAGGTCCGTTCCCGCAAAGCCGGCGAAGAGGAAGGCTGGCTGTGGACGTCGACGGGCAAAGGCGCGTTCACCGTCGCCGAAGAAAAGGACGTTCCCCGCGGCACTCAAATCACGCTGTACCTGAAACCCGACGCGTACCAATACGCCGAAGCCGCCGAAGTCCGCCGCATCGTGCGCCAGTTTTCCGATCACATCTCCTTCCCCGTCGTCATGCACTACATGGGCGAAACGGAAACGGTGAACATCGCCGGCGCGCTGTGGACGCGCAACAAAGCCGAAATCACGGCGGCGCAGTACAACGATTTCTACCGCCACATTTCGCACGCGTTCGACGATCCGTGGGATATCCTGCATTACAAAGCCGAAGGCACGATCGAATACACGGCGCTGATGTTCATTCCGACGAAAACGCCGTTCGACATTTTCCAGCCCAACCGCAACGCGCAGATCAAACTGTACATCAACCGCGTTTTCATCACCGACCAGATTCCCGACATACTGCCGAACTATCTGCGTTTCGTTCAGGGCGTCATCGACACAAAGGAACTGCCGCTGAACGTGTCGCGCGAAATGCTGCAAAAGACCCCCGTTCTGGCTAAAATCAAAACGGGCGTCGTCCGCCGCGTTCTGAACGAACTGAAAAAACGTTCCGAAAACGAACAGGAATACGCCGTGTTTTGGGACGCTTTCGGCGCCGTTTTAAAAGAGGGCATTTTCGAAGACGCCGTCAACCGCGAGGAAATCGCCGGACTGTGCCGGTTTTATTCGACGAACGGCGACGGACTGACGACGCTTGACGACTACGTTTCCCGCATGAAAGACGGACAGAAGAGCATTTACTACATCACGGGCGACGATCTGACCGTTCTGCGCAACAATCCGCAGCTGGAGGGATTCGCCGCGCGCGGGGTCGAAGTGCTGCTGCTGGTCGACCCGATCGACGAATTTTGGCCGCAGGGACTGACGCAGTACAAGGAAAAGACGATCAAAGCCGTCAACGCCGGCGCTAAAGAACTGGAAACGCTGGCGGTCACGGACGATTCCGGCAAAGCGGAAAAAGCGCCGCAGTCCGATTTGGACGCGCTGACGAAATTCATAAAAGACATCGTCGGCGACGAAGTCAAAGAGGTTCGCCCGACCGAACGCCTGACGAAAAGCCCCGTCGCGCTGTCGACCGGCGACGGCGAAGCGTCCATTCATCTGGAACGCCTGATGAAACAGCACAACCAGCCGTCGCTGTACGTCAGCAACCGCTATTTCGACATCAACCCGCGCCACCCGCTGATTAAAAAGCTGGCGGCGAAAGTCGCGGCGGGCGACACGTCCGACACGAACAAAGCGTTGGTGCAGGTTCTGTTCGACCAAGCCAAAATCATCGAAGGCGAACCGATCAAGGATCCCGCGGCGTTTTCGCAACGCGTGACGGATTTCATGATGCTGTCCGTCAACTGACCGTTTTTAAACGCAAAGAAAACCGCCGTGATAATCATGGCGGTTTTCTTTTTATCCGTATTATTGACGCGCCGCCGAAACTAAAAAGTCACTTCATAAATCCGTATTCATAAACGGCGGGGCGCAGTTTTTGTTCCAGCTGTTTGTAAACGGTTTCAAATTCCGAAAAATCAACGGGTTTGGATATTGTCGTTTCGTTGTATTTTCGCAAAGCGTTTCTGATTTGGAACCACCCCGCGTCCGAATTTTCAAGCTTGAATTCCCGTTTGACGGATTGAGGCAGGCTTAGTTCAAAACACTTTTTCCACAGCTTTTTTCCGGCGTTCAAAACGGATCGGGTTTCCTCCGAAAATTTCATTTTTTTCATATACTTGACCATAAAATCGCTTTTAAATCTGTTTTCCGCGCCGACTTCGGTTTCAGAATACGGAATGAAATGATTGACGACAGACCAATTTTGACCGTTCCATTCCAAATTTTGGACGGAAGCGGTGAAATTGCTGGCGTTGAACAGCATATAAACCAAACAGTCGTTGAAAAATTCGTCGGGTAAATCCCTGTCGGACTGTAAAAACTGGTCGCGGTCGTTGACCCAGCCATGTTTGACCAGATGTTCGACGGAAAACAAAACAGCGGCTTGACGCAAATTGTCTTTCGTAACGTAAAAACCATGTCCGCGGGAGGCTACGGAAGACAGCAGATAAACATATTTTTGCGCGTTCTGCACGTCGTTCGTTCCCGCGCACATATAACCGATAAAATCATCGGCGCCCGTTGTCACCCAAGCTTTGCCGTCAGCTGCCGCAATTGCCGATTTCAGCGGAACGACAGGCGTTTTATTCGCTTTCGGGCGCTTTATCCAGCGGCTGAGAAACCTGTTCGACGGAATGTTGTAAAATTTCTTTTCCCCCTGCGGTTCGCCGTTTTTTGACAGGATTTCAGTTGAAATTTCCGTTATTTCTTTGCGTTTGCGGCTGGCGTTTCGTGTTTTCCAAATCAGAAAACCGATCGGAAAATCGCCTTTCAATCCGTCGAACGCTTTGCTGTGAACAATAAATCCGTTCAAATATTCCGCGTTCCATTGTTTGCGGAAATCTTCAAAATTCGGAGCGTTGACATATTTCAGCGTACTGAACATCGCCAAAACGGCGTCGGGCATTTCCGTCGCAATTCGCGCGACGAACTGCATGAACAGTTCGTTGCTTGCCTTGCCCCAATCGGGCATACCTTTTTCGGCGAATTTCGTTTTGGCGACTCCGGTTTTGTTTTTGGCTTTGCCGACGCCTTTCGCCGTGTTGTCGGCGTTTGTCGCTTCGGCGTAAGGCGGATTGATTAAAATCAAAATTTTTCTTTTTTCTTGAATCGCCGTTCGCAGTTCGGCGGGCAGTTTTCCCGTCAGGGAATAGTCAATCTTTCCGTCGCTGGTCACGTCGTCGTTCAGGTAATCGTATTGAAAACGATAAGCGCCGACGCACGTCTTTGTCGCCGTCATGATGTCAACGTCGTTTTGTTCCAGCGTGCTCATAAACAAATTTCTGGGGTTTGAATGTTTTGTTTCCAGATTGCCGACACCGCAGCACATATCCCAGACGATATAGTTCCTTTGCCAGTTTTTTCCCAAAGTTTTCATCAGCAGTTCATAAGCTTTGTCCACGATGTGCAAAGGCGTGTAAAACGCGCCTTTGAAATCGCGTTCATCGACAGGAATCAGGCAGTCCCGCCGTTCCAGCAGATAGTCGCGGTATTTCCGTTCGGGCGGACGATCGTAAATCGCCCAAAATTGCTGGTATCTTTCCTGATTGCCGATTTCATATAAACGTCCTTTCAACAAAAACGCCGGCATATTGTTTTTGTGAATCAGCTCGGCAGGCAGTTTTTGATGCGTGGCTGTTTTCCCGTCGCTCATAATGTCGGCGTAAAACAGCAGAGAATATTCGTCGGTGTCCAAGCCGCCGATTTCCCGCCCGATCATGTCCGCCCACCTGTCGAACACCTGTTTCAGATTGTCCGGCGTGATTTGCGTGCGGATGATTTTGCGGTGTTTGACGGCGTTTTTCACGGTTTTTATAAATTCGTCGCTTTGCGTTTCGATTTGAAAAGCAACAAAGCGCGTCCCGATGTACGCCGATACGGTTTCCAAAGCTTCCTGCGTGTACTTGCTGGCTGATTTTCCCCAGTCGATTTCCTTTGTTTTGTTTTTTTCAATCAAAAAAGGCAGGATTTTGGCGGTTTCCATAATCGCCGCCTTGACGCAGTCCATCACGCAAAGAAACGGCGGCACTTCCTCGCCTTTTTTATGGGCGGCGAACACATAGCACAGCAGCTGCGTGAACATTTCATAGACGGATGTTTGACCGCCTTTTTTGGTTTCAAACCAAATTTCCTTTGTTTGTATGTCGATCAGATTTTTTCGTGTTCTTTTCAACCCGAGAACATCAATGTAAATGTCTTTGACATCTTCTTCGCTGCTGACGTTTTGCAGTCGTTCAAATAATGTTTTAGCCATAAAAAAATCCCCTAAAACCGCTTTTCAGCGGTCGGGGAGTTGAGAAATCATAAAACAGAAATGATCGTAAAGACCTTTAATCCGCGCCGAAACAGGCGGAAGATCTGGACATACGTCAATACCTCCCCGACCACCGGTGAGGTCGGAGATAGAATTCCGTTCCGCATATGCGAAACGGACTGTCGGCGTTCGTATCAAACGCCGTCTGTTTTAAGAGAGCTTCTCACGGCTCCGCGCCCGCCAAGGCGCTTGTTCATCGAAACGACGAACCTTTGTCAGGCTAGCACAATGATGAAAAACGGCAAATAAAAAAACACCTTTTCGCCGTTCAAACGAAAAGGTGTCTTTTGGTGAAGCGTTTTTTACGACCCGTTGATCCTCGCGGCGTTTTCGCAGCGCGTGACGGATTTCATGATGACCGCCATGAACTGACGGCGTCCGATTTCGAAAAAGGGAACCGTTTGCCGGTTCCCTTTTTTTTAGTTTTACGCCGCGTTTTTTTATGCTAAAATCCGCGTCATGAGTACGTTGGAACAGGCATTGAATCAAAAAAACGACGCGGACATCGTCCGCAAGGGCGTCGTGCGCTTCGGCGACGGGGAAAACGATTTTTTCCGCGCGGCGGGCAGAAACGCCGATTTCGAAGCTTTGACCGACATTCTGGCAAAGGTCGCCGAAAGCCCAGCCCTGTTGAAAAAAATGCGCGACATACCCGCGGACGAACGCCCCGCTTTGGTGATTTCCCACGGGGAGCGGAACAGCTACGGGTATTGCATGAAAACCGTTCTGTCCATTTCAAAAATCGCAGGGACGGGCTATAAAGCCGCGGCTGTTTTCGCGCACGAACTTCAGCATCAGTATCAATTCGTTTTCGGCAACGCGCAACGGTTCGCGCACGCGTTTTCGCTCAAAGAATCCGTTTTAGAGGCACGCATCGGCGAAGCGGCGGCGGAAACGGCGGCGTATCAGTATCTGTACGACGTCAGGGACAACAATCCGCAAGCGCGGGCGGCGTACAGGGACGCGTTGAAAAACAGCGGCATGCGGGCTTACGCCGCGGCGCGGGTCAAAGGCGAATCCGAACCCGACTGCGTTTTGGCGGGCATGCGCGGCTACGCGGACAACTTGAATCTGGCGCGAATTTACGAAAAAAGCTACCACCCCGAAACCGCGTCGGACGTCTTCACCGCTTTTTTACGTTCGACGAACGACGTCAGACAGGGGCGGAACGGCTTTATGCTGACCTATGCGGAAATGCGGCTGGGCGGCAACACGCTGGACGAATGGGACGCGCTGAAAACCCACACGGTCGGCATGACGACGGCGGACTTTGACGAACAAAAAGCGCGCGCCCTGCTGCGTTCCGACGACTTTGCCTACATCGGCGAACAAACGGCGAAATTTTTGACGGACGGCGCGAAAGTCTACGAAAGCCTGACGGGCGAACCGCACCCGTTCACCGCGGAAAGAACCGTCGTCAGAAACAAAGCCGGCTTTTACGATTTGCGAACCAAGGACGGCTTGGCGGGATTGTACAAGCGCGCGCGGGATTTGTTCGCGGCGAAAGAAGACGACAGCCCTCTGGCGACGTTTTTCTACAAAAACAAAAACGGGCGCGAAGTCTTTTCATTCGACGGCACGAAAAACGGCGGCGTGATCTTCCGCGCCGATTCCGACAGGGTAACCTCGTCATGCTCTTTCCTGCCCGACAGCATTTTAAGCGAACGGCGCAAAACCGCGGAAAAAATGTTCGTCGAACTGACGGCGGACGAAACGATGAAAAAGCGGCTGATGAATTTGCAAAAACCGCTGGTACTGGGATTCAAGGCGGGAACGACCGCGACGACATCCACGCCCGACGGCGCGATGATTATCCTAGACCCGCTGAAAAAACCGGAAAAACTGGCAAAAGACTTCGCGCGGCGGCTGGACGAAATCCAATCCCGCGACATCGCCCTGGCGGCTCGAAAACAATCGGAACGCTGACCGGCGCCCCGCCGGAAATTCAAGCTTTTCTCGTATTTAAAAGCCCCCGCGTTCGACGCGGGGGGCTTTCCGCTTTTATTCCTGCGGCGGTTTGACGATCGGCGCGTCGGCATGCAGGGCTTTGGGAATTTTCACCCGAACGACCCCCGGCATTTTGGCGGGGATTTTGACCATTCCGGCGGGCATTTTAATCGGGATTTTGCGCATCACGGGGGCTTTGGGCGGCATTTTGATCATCGGCGGGACGGGCATCGGGTTCGTTTCCAAAGGCACTTCCGTTTCAGCCGATTCCCCGGGTTCGTCAGCCAAAGGCAGGGGCGCGATATCCGGCGGCTGCGCGAAGCCGTCCCGTTCGGACGGCGATTCATCGTCGTCGGGCGGCAGATCGGGTTCGGCGTAACCGAAAGCGGGGGGCGGCATTTCCTTCGCCGCCGTTTCGTCGTCGTCCGGCGGCAGTCCCGGTTCAGCCGTTTCGATTTCCGCGTCGTCCGGTTCCGGCGCGGGTTCGTATTCCGCCGCGTCCGCGTTTTCGGACGGCGACGGTTCGTCGTATCCGCCCGCATCGTCTTCTCCGGCGAAATCCGCCGTTTCGCCGGACGGCGGTTCGGGAATCGGGGCAAAGTCCTGTTCCGCCCGTTCTTCGGTCGCGAAATCGTCCGGCGCGTCGTCGTCATACGCCGTTTCGTACTCCGACTCCGGTTCGTATTCCGTCGCCGCGTCGGGAATTTCGGGCGTTTCGGCGTCCTCGTAACCGGCGTATTCCTCTTCGCCGCCGTAGGACGCGTCGTCTTCGTCGACGGCGGGCGGAGGAACGGGCGCGGGCGAAACGACCGGCGCGGCGGGCAAAGGCTGCGCGTCCGCCCCCTGCCTGTCGACGGGGATCGCTTTGTCGGGCGTGAAGTAATACGGCGGTTCGTTTTTAATTTTTTCGATGTCTTCGCCGTCGGGCTTGGGCAAATCTTTGTTCGGACCGTCCGATTCGTACACGACGACCTGATTTCTGCCGTTTTCCTTTGCGACGTACAGGGATTCGTCGGACATTTTCAGCATTTCCGCGACGTCGTCCGTCACGGTCGACGACACCAGCCCGATGCTGACGGTAAATCGGACGTCTTCGTTCTGTTCGTTTTTCACGACCAGTTTTGAAATTTTGATGCGCAGACGCTCCGCGACGCGGAAACCGTTTTCAATCGTGGCTTCGGGCAGCAGAATGACGAATTCTTCGCCGCCGAAACGCGCGATGATGTCGGATTCGCGCAACGTGCGACGGCAGCAGTCCGCCAAAGCCTGCAACACCAGATCGCCCACCGCGTGACCGTGCGTGTCGTTGACGTTTTTAAAGTGGTCGGCGTCGATCATGAACAGGCAGAACGGGTGGTTGTACCGGCGGGAACGCTGAACCTCCTTTTTCGCCAATTCTTCGAACTGGCGGCGGTTGTAGCATTTCGTCAGCGGATCGCGCGTCGCCTGATCGAACAGCTGCATTTCCTTTTTCTTGCGGTCGGTAATGTCCTGAAAAGCCATGTAAAGCGCGATTTCGTATTCGAAATCGATGACGCGGGCGGACAGCAGCAGCCAGAACGGGTTGCCTTTGCGCGGTTTGACCAGAAATTCGAAATCGTCGACGACGGGGTTCTTTTCCAGCTTCGCCAGCAGTTCGGTTCTTTTCGACGGATCGGCAAAGTAGTCGACCGTTTTGAAACGTCCGGGGTGCTTGACGTCCAGACCGAACAGATCGCCCGCTTTGTTGTTGATCAGCATCAGCTGATCGTCTTTCAGCCGCGAAATGATGATCGGGAAAGGCGACATCTGAATCATCAGACGCAAACGTTCCTTGCTTTCCTCCGCCGCCTGTTCCAGCGTGTCGAACTGATGCGCCATCAGGTTGTTCGAAATCAGAATGAATCCGCACATGATCGCGATGAACAGGAACGTTTCAAACGACGGCGACAGCAGGCTCTGCCCCCACGACATCAGCGCCAGCAGCTTGTACAACAGCAAAAAGACGCAAAACCACCCCGTGATGACGAAGCCGATCGAATTGCGCAGGGCTTTTCTGCGCCACAGCGACGCCGCCAGAACGCCGTAGCCCGCCGTCGACAGCGCGAACGACAGCGTCAGCGTGTCCGCGTCGTGCATGACGATGACGACGTACCAGCTCCACACGGCGGCAAGCAGACACGACGACAGCGTGACCGTAAAGTTGAACAGCTTGACGCCTTTGATTTTCAAACCGCCCGCCGCCAGAAAAATCGCCGACCACAGGCACAGCGTCAGTTTCGCGGCGTAATAGTAATCCGTCGGCATCAGCGACGCCGCCAACGCCAGCACTTTGGCGACGAACAGAAAAGCGAACCCGAAGAAAACCAGCCTGACGGCGGCGGCGTAATCCGTCATGCCTTTCAGATACTGCAAAGCCGCCAGCAAGCCCACCAAGCTGAGCGATACGGGAATCAATCCGGCTGTAGAGGTGACTGTCGTTTCCATCGCGCTACTCAAAGATAATTTTCTTTTAATCTTATTTATAGTATATTACTGTTGCGGAGCAAAGCGATTTCGCCGATTTTGAAAAAAAACATCGTCAAGGGTGTCCCATGGATCAGGAAAATTTCACGCAAAACAGCGATTTGGACGAACTGGAAAGCCTCTCCGTCAACGAAGAAAAGGTCGAAAAACGGCGTTTAAGACCTTTGGCGTCGTTTCTGGAATTCGACCTGTCCCACCGCCCGACGCAAGCCAAAGACAGAATTTCGAAAAAACGCGTGGGACGCGGCATCGCGCTGGGGGTCGTCCTGATCGCGCTGGGATTTGCCGCCGATTTCGAAATCGCGAACAAAAGCTCCCTGTTTTCCGGTTTTGACGAACTGGCTTTGCCGACGGCGGGCGGCACGCTGTCCGCGGCGTGGCTGTTCGTCGCTCTGGGATTTTTTCTGATCGCGACGCGGCTGATGCTGATGTTTTACGGGCGCGATTTCTTCATCGGACACAAATTCGCCGCCGTCGTCATTCAAAAGCCGTTCGAACACGGCAGCCGCATGGCGGATTCGCTGGGCGAATATCTGGGGGTGCGCTACCGGACGCGCATCGTCAACGTGTTCGGACTGACGTCGTTCACGCAGCACATCATCGATTTGCAACACCCGAACGAAGCCAAGACCATTCCGCTCTACATCACCAAAGACGGCGAAAACATCACCCGCAAATGGGAAGAGCTGGCGCGCCAGATGCAAAAGCCCGCCATTTTCAACACGGCGGACGGCATCGTCGAAATCAGCCCCGAAGACATCACCCGCACCGTTCCCGAACTGATCGAAAGCGGCAAGATCCCCGTGTCGGACAAGGATTTGTACAAAGTCCCCCCCACCGTCAGAATCGTCGAAAGCGCGGATTTCTGCCAAATCGATCCGCAGATCCGCGACAGCGCGTTTTCCGTTTTTTCGGGGCTGGCGTGTTTTTGCGCGTTTTTCGCGATTTTGTTTTTCGGTTTCGTGTTTCACATGAAACTGTCCTATCTGCCGATCGCCGCCGCGGGGCTGGTGCTGTTCGTGATGATCCCCCTGTCGCTGTTTTTCCGCCGCAAACGGATCGTCGTGTCCAAAGACGGCGTCCGCGTCAAATCGCGCTGGCTGTTTTTCCCGTCTTTCGGTTTTTTGATCAAGCCCGAAAACCTGGAATACATCTACGTCATTCACAACAGCTACGATTTCAAATACACGATGGTGATCGGCGCGAACGGTCAGACGGCGCACATCGGACGCGGCTTGCCCAAAGACGATCTGGAATGGCTGCGCAACTTCGTCGACGCGCAAATCAAACGGTTCGTCTGCGGTCAAACGGTCTGATAATTTATCAAAATCGCTTCGGAAAGGCGGGAAATTCTCCCGCTTTTTCATTATCCGCCGCATCGGGCGCGGGATTTTCCGGATACGAAAAAAGCGCCCCGAAGGAACGCCTTTGTTTTTAATGGAGCGGGCGAAGGGATTTGAACCCTCGACATCAACCTTGGCAAGGTTGCGCTCTACCCCTGAGCTACACCCGCGCTCCGTTTCAACACCGTCGGATTATAACGGAACGGAAAGGGATTGCAACACTTTTTTTCAAAAAAATCGAAATTTCTTCATTTATTCAGGAAATCCGCGGTTTTAAAGGCGAAAAAAGTTCGCCGCCCCGCCTTGAAATCCTTTCTTTTCCGTTTTCATCGCGTCCGTTTTCGTATATGATGCGCAACCGAGATCCACTTTTCAACCCGCAAAGGCAAACAGCCATGGCTTTGATTTTCGAAGATTTGAACAACGCCGCCCCCGCCAAAGACGATTGCGTCAAAACGGGAACGGTTCAATCCTTTAAAGCCGACGTCGTCGACGATTCCAAAAAACGCGCCGTTCTGGCGTATTTTTATTCGGACGCGGATCCCGCCTGCGCACCGTTCGCCGCCTTGCTGGAAAAATACGTCCGTTTGGCGAACGGCAAAGCCGCTCTGGTCAAATTCGACATCAACGGCGCGCGTCCCCTGATCATGCAGCTGGGAATCCGCGAAGTCCCCACCACCATGATTTTCGCGAACGGCGGTCTGGTCGACGGATTCGCGGGCGCGATTCCCGAATCGCAGTTGAAATCCGTCATGCAGGCTTTGATCGGCAAAGCCGCTCTGTCCCTTGACGAAATGCTGAAATCCGCGAAAAAACTGCTGGACGACGGACAGGCGCAACAGGCGCTGGAATCGTTCGCCGCCGTTTTGGAAAAGGACGAAGCCAACGCCGACGCTTTCGCAGGCATGATTCGCGCCTTTATCGCCCTGAAACAGCCGGACGCCGCGAAAGATTTGGCGGACGGGCTGGACGCGTCGGTCAAATCCCCCGAACTGGACGCCGCGAAAATCGCGTTGAAACTGGCGATAGAGGCGCAAAACGCCCCCGATCCGGACGATTTGAAGAAAAAAGTCGACGCGAATCCGGACGATTTGCAGGCACGCTACGACTACGCGGTCGCCCTGTTCGCCGCGGGACAAGCCGAAGCCGCCATTGACGGACTGGTCAAAATCATCGCCGCCGAACGCGAATGGAACAACGACGCCGCGCGCCAGCAGCTGTTCAAAATCTTCGCCGCGCTGGGACAGACCAATCCCGTCACCGTCGCCGGACGGCGCAAACTTTCCTCGCTTTTGTTTTCATAAGGAATAAAGCGCATGAGCAACAGCGTTTTCGACGTCACGATGGTCGAACTGCCGTCCCGACTGCCCGTTTTGCCGTTTTCCGGCTCTTTTCTGTTTCCGGAAACAAAGCTGACCTTGCGCATTTTCGAAATGCGTTATATCCGTCTGGTGTTCAACGCTTTGGCGGCGTCGCGCATGATCGGGCTGGTTCAGCCGACCCAGCAGGACATGGCGATGAAAGTGCCGCCTCTGTACAAAACGGGGTGCGCCGGACGCGTTTCCGGCTTTACGGAATCGGACAACACGCTGATGATCACGCTGACGGGCGTCGCGCGGTTCAACGTCGTCAAAGAACACGACCACAACGGGATTTACCGCGACGTCGACGTCGATTTTTCCCCGTTCGCGCAGGATTTCAACCTCGTCGATTTCAAATTCGACAGAAAAAAGCTGTTTTCAAAACTGGACTATTACGCCTACTGCAACAAACTGGACCTGACGTCCGACATGGTCAAACAGCTGCCCGACGAACAGGTGCTGATGACGCTGGCGTCCGTTCTGCCGTTCGAACCCGCCGAAAAGCAGGCTTTGCTGGAATGCGCGAAAATCGGTCGTTTTTACGACACGCTGCTGCTTTTGCTGGATATGAATTCCGACGGGCGCATGAATTAAACGGAGATTTTACCTTTTTGTGTTAGAAGGAAGCCGTTTCATTATTTAAGACGAGGCGGTCATGATTTCTTACAAAAAACATTCCTTTTTACCCGAATCTTTGCGGCTGTCGTTCCACAGGGCGATCGTGCGGGGAACCGGACTGCTGATCATCGGACTGGGCGTCGCCTTGGCGGCGGCTTTGGCGACTTACGATTCCGCCGATCCGTCGTTCAACACGGCGACGGGGGAAGCCGCCGGAAACGCTTTGGGCGGTTTCGGCGCGGGGTGCGCCGATCTGCTGTGGCAGTATTTCGGGCTGGGCGCGTTGCTTTTTCCGGTTTCGCTGATCGCGTGGGGCGTGTTGACCGTCTGCCTGAAATGGCACAAGTTTCAGTTTTTCCGCGTCTTGTGCCTGATTCCGACGCTGTTTTTATGCCTGATTCTGCTCGCCGCCCTGCCCGACGTGTCTTTTCCGCCCGTTCTGGCTGGATTTTCGGGCGCGGTCATGCCCGCGTTCTATCAGCCGCTGATCAACGGGCTGAACGTCGCGCGCCTGTCGTATCTGGAATATTTGATGTTGCCCGCAGTCTTCGCCGCCGCCGTGTTCGGGCTGGCGTACACGCTGGGGATTCCGTTTCACGTCGTCCGGCACTGGATCAACGCGACCCTGCGTTTCGTCCGCGACGCCGCTTTGTTCGTCCGGCGCAAGATCCGCCGCGTTCCCGCGCCGAAAACCGACGCCGGCGAACCGGAACCGTCCGACGAACTGCCGCAAAGCCTGTTTGCCGAACAGGGCGAGCTGAATCTGGACGTTCCGCCCGAAAGCGCGCCGGTTCAACCTTTGCCGAAACCCGCCGCCGCGAAACAGCCCGCCAAACCGTCGCCCCTGAAATCCATCAGGGAACAGCGCGAATACGCCAAAAACTTTCATTTGCCGAAGCTTGATTTTCTGGCGAAGCCCAAAGCCGACAAAGACGCCGCCGTGTCGCGCGACTATTTGGAAAAACGCGCGCGCCAGCTGGAAAACGTGCTTGCCGAATACGGCGTCAAGGGCGAAATCGTCAACGTGCGCCCCGGTCCCGTCGTAACGCTGTTCGAACTGGAACCCGCGCCAGGGATCAAAACGACGCGCGTCATCAATCTGGCGGACGACATCGCCCGTTCCATGAGCGCCGTTTCCGTCCGCATCGCCGTCGTTCCGGGGCAAAGCGTCATCGGCATCGAAATGCCCAACGAAAAACGCGCCGACGTGTATTTGAAAGAACTGCTGTCCTGCGACGATTTCAAAAACGCGGCAAAGCCGCTGATGCTGGCTTTGGGCAAGGACATCGGCGGCAAGCCGACTTTCGCCGATCTGGCGAAAATGCCGCACCTGCTGGTCGCGGGGACGACGGGTTCCGGCAAATCCGTCGCGATCAACACGATGATTCTGTCGTTGCTTTACCGCTTGACCCCTCAACAGGTGCGCCTGATTCTGGTCGACCCGAAAATGCTGGAACTGTCCGTCTACAACGGCATTCCGCATTTGCTGACGCCCGTCGTGACCGAACCGAAAAAGGCGGTGCTGGCGCTGAACTGGGCGGTGCGCGAAATGGACGACCGCTACCGCCAGATGAGCGAACTGGGCGTGCGCAACATCGACGGCTACAACGCCAAAGTCAAAGAACTGCTGGCGTCGAAACAGCCGGTCGTCCGCAGCGTCCTGACGGGATACGAAGACGGCGTCCCGCAGTACGAGGATCAGGAACTGAACCTGAAACCGTTCCCCTATATCGTGGTCATCGTCGACGAAATGGCTGATTTGATGATCACGGCGGGCAAAGAAATCGAAGTCGCCGTCCAGCGCATCGCCCAAAAGGCGCGCGCCGCGGGAATCCATTTGATTTTGGCGACGCAGCGCCCGTCCGTCGACGTCATTACGGGAACGATCAAATCGAACTTCCCCGAACGGATCAGCTTCCGCCTGACGACGAAAATCGACAGCCGCACCATTTTGGGCGAACAGGGCGCGGAACAGCTGCTGGGACGCGGCGACATGCTTTATCTGGCGCAGGGTCAGCGCCCCGTTCGTCTGCACGGTCCGTTCGTCAGCGACGACGAGGTCGCCGACGTCGTCGCCTATCTGAAAGCGCAGGGCGCCCCCGAATACGAGGATTCCGTCGTCGAGGAAATCCCCGAATCCGCGGACGGCGGCGAATCCGGTCCCGCGGACGACGGCGGCGACGCCAGCCTGTACGACAAAGCCGTCGCGATTATCCTGCGCGACCGCAAAGTGTCGACCAGCTACATTCAGCGGCAGCTGCGCATCGGCTACAACCGCGCGGCGGATCTGATCGACCTGATGGAAAAGGAAGGCGTCATTTCCGCCCCCAACCACGCGGGGAAACGCGAAATTCTCGTCCCCGACAACAGACAGGCGAGCTGACCGGACACAATGGAAACAACGGAAGGAACAAATGCTTAAAACGATTTTACTCGGCTTGGTTCTGACGGCTTCGACCGCCGCGGCGCAAACGGCGGCGGATCAGACCTTTTCACAGCGGCGAAGCGATTTGATCCGGCGGATCGAAACCTATTTCAACGGCATCAAAACCATCAAAAGCCGTTTTTACCAAACCGGCGGCGGCGCGTCGGCGCAGGGCGACTTTTACGTTTCGAAACCGAACAAAATGCGGCTGACCTACGACCCGCCCAGCCCGATCGAAATCGTCGCCGACGGTTACTATTTGATTTTCCACGATAAAAATCTGGAACAGGTCACTTATCTGGATCTGGACGACAATCCCGCCACGCTGATTTTGAAAGACAACCTCTCCTTTGCCAAAGAAGGACTGGAAATCGTCGATTTTAAAACGGAAACGGGTTTGGTTTCCGTGACGGTCGCCAAAAAAGACCAGCCTTCGACGGGCAAAATCACGCTGACGTTCAAAGAAAAACCGTTCGCCCTGAAACAATGGGTGGTCGCGGACGCCCGACAAATCGAAACGACGGTCACGCTGGACAATATGGAAACGAACCCGCCCGTCGACGAAAAGCTGTTCAAATTCAAAGACCCGCGCAAGAACCGCTGATCCTTCGCCGCCGCAAACAAACCAATTCCCTCGCGACCGACCGCCGCGGGGGATTTCGCGTCGCCGCGCCGTTATTTTTGAAACGCGCTCTACCGACGCGCGCTCGGACGCTTTTGCGCGGGCGGAAAAACGATATCCAGCGGAAAATGAGCCGGTTCAAACGCTTTGTATCTCCGAAGTGTCGTCACGTATCGTCCCGCTTGCATTTTGTTTTCCTTTTTTACAATTCGCCGTGAAATTTTTTCCATATTGTAACATTTTGCGTTTTTTTTACAATAAGGGATTCTTTACCACGACGCTTTCGTAAAAAAACGCAGTAAGAAACAACAAATGGCTTCGGACATGCCGAAGCCGTTTGCGTTTGACGATAAACGGTTACGCCGTCTGCGAACGCATGCCGTTGACGAACCCCGCCAATCCGTTTTGACGCTGGCGTTTCAGGCGTTCCGCGCGAATGACCGAACGCACGCTTTCGACGCTTTCTTCGAAATCGACGTTGACCAGAACATAGTCGTATTCGTTCCAATGGCTCATTTCCGACGCGGCGGTCGCCATTCTTTGGCGCACGACCTCTTCGGAATCCTGCGCGCGGGAAAACAGGCGGCGTTCCAGCTCCGCCATCGACGGCGGCAGAATAAAGACGCTGACCAAATCTTCGCGGGCGTTTTCGGCGATCTGCTGCGTCCCCTGCCATTCGATATCGAACAGAATGTCCTTGCCCTCTTCCAGCGCCTTGCGGACGGGTTCGCGCGGCGTGCCGTAGCAGTTTCCGCAAAATTCCGCGTGTTCCAGAAATTCGTTGCGCTGAACCATGCCGTCAAACGTCGGACGGTCGACGAAAAAATAGTCTTTGCCGTTGACTTCGCCGGGACGGGGAGATCGGGTCGTGACGGAAACGGACAGGGACATGTTGGCTTCGGTTTCCAGAATGCGGCGGGCGATGGCGGTTTTCCCCGCGCCGGACGGCGAAGAAAGAACCAGCATGAAACCGCGGCGTTTAATGGTTTGAGTCATAATCAAATCTCCTTGACTTTATTCGATGTTTTGCGTCTGTTCGCGAAGCTGGTCGATAACGGATTTCAGTTCCAGCCCGATTTTGGTCAGTTCCATATCGGCGGATTTGGAACAAAGCGTGTTGGCTTCGCGGTTGAATTCCTGACACAGAAAGTCCAGCTTTTTACCGATCGCGCCCCGTTCGGCGAACAGTTCGCGGGCGGTGCGGACGTGCGCCGCCAAACGGTCCAGCTCTTCCCGCACGTCGGCGCGCAACATGCACGCGGTGACTTCCTGCATAAAGCGGTCTTCGCTCAAACCGGTCGTTTGCGTCAGAACGGACAGGTTTTCAGCCAGTTTCCGGCGGATCGCCTCGGGCTGGGCGGCGGCGCGGCTTTTGGCTTGCGCGACCAGCCGTTCAATGCGGTCGACCGCCTCCGACAAACAGGCGGCGATCTTCGCGCCTTCGGTCAAACGGGCGTTTTTCAAGGCTTCCGCCGCTTTTTCCAGCGAAGACAGAAACAACCCCGTGCGTTCGTCGCGGACTGCCGCGTCGTCGCGCGCGTCGGCGTCGCACACGCCCCGCACGTTCATCAGCCCGTCGATACTCGCGGGACGCAGAGCGGGATATTTTTGCTGCAAATTGACCGCCAGCCGACACAGCTTTTCCAGAAAAGCCTCGTTCAGCTTCGGCGCGGCGATTTGCGCGTCGTCGACGTCCAAAGAAACCGTCAGGCTGCCGCGCGTGAAAAAAGACCGCAAAGAATCGCGGACTTTCTGTTCCAAATCCTCGTATCCCTGCGGCAGACGGCAGCGGATTTCCAATCCCTTGCCGTTGACGCTGCGCAAAGTCCACGTCCACGCGAAGCCCCGCCGTTCCGCGCAGGCGCCGAATCCCGTCATACTTTCCATTGAAAAGCCCCTTTATTTATAATCTTGTTTGCATTACCTTACATAAAACAGATTCAAACGGGAATGCAAAAATGAAAAATCCGCAACATATTTTGATTACGGGCGCGTCCAGCGGCATCGGCGAAGCGCTGGCGTTGTTTTACGCCAAACCGGGCGCGACGCTGTTTATTTGCGGACAAAACATCGAACGGCTGAGCGGCGTCGCCAAACGGTGCGAAGAAAAAGGCGCGCGCGTTTTCGCAGAAAAGCGGGACGTCGCCGACGCCGGCGCGATGGAAAACTGGATCAGCCGCTGCGACAAAATCGCGCCGCTGGATTTGGTCGTCGCCAACGCGGGCGTGTCCGCCGGTCCGGGGAAAAACGGCGAATCCAGCGAACTGACGCGTCGGATTTTCGCGGTCAACGTCAACGGCGTGTTGAACACGGCTCTGCCCGCTTTGGAAAAAATGACGCCGCGCGGACACGGTCAAATCGCGCTGGTGTCGTCTTTGGCGGGGTATCGGGGATTGCCGTCCGCGCCCGCCTATTCCGGATCGAAAAACGCCGTGCGCGCGTGGGGCGAAGCGATCCGCGGCTACATCAAGCCCTACGGCGTCGAAGTCAGCGTCGTCTGCCCCGGATTTGTCAAGTCCCGCATTACGGAAAAAAACACGTTTCCGATGCCGTTTTTGATGTCCGCCGACAAAGCCGCCGCGATCATCGCGCGCGGACTGGCTAAGAACAAAGGGCGGATCACTTTTCCGCCCCTGTTGGCTTTCGCGGCGTGGGCGGCGGGCTGTCTGCCCGCGCCGGTCGCGGAATTTATTTTAACGAAACTGCCCAAAAAAGGCGGTTAGTCGACCAGATGCCCCCACGGGAAAATGCGCCCCAAATCCTTGTATTCCTCGGGCATTTGATCATAAGCGCAGTCCAGAACGCCGTCGAAAACGTCGAAATCGATTCTGTCTTCGATTTCAAATTCGTCCAGCAGCGAAAACAGCAGATATTCCGCGAAAACACGGGCGGCGACCGATTTCGGAACGGCGCCGAACAGTCTGAATTCCGTCATCAGATACTGTTTGTAGTCTTTAAGGTTTTCCAGCGATTTCAGTTTTGCCGCCAGCAGGGGATCCATATCGCGGCGCACGCGCAAAGCCGTGTCGACCATGGCGTTCACGCGCAGGGATTTTTCCGCGTCTTCGGTCAAAGGGGCGTCGCCGTTTCTTTCCATCAAATCGACCAGCGTGTCTTCGTACATGTCGATGAAATCTTGACGAACGGGATCGTCAACGGGTGTTTGTGTGTTCATGTCCAAACCTTTTTCAGATGTTGAGCGAATCATAGCACCTTTGAACGGAAATGACAAAGCCTTATTGTTGCGGTTTTTCGTTCGGTCTGCACAGACGGTTGACGGCGTCCATCGCGTTGTTAAACCCTTTCATCGAAAAAGTGTCGTAAGTTTCGACGCCTTCGATCGTCAATCCGCGCACCGCGACGCGGACGGCTTTGTTCATCGCTTTGGCGATCAAAGCGTCCGTTTTCAGATTTTTCGCCCAGGCGGTGTCTTCGCTGGTGAACAGATCGGCTTTGACGTCGCCGACGCGCAGCTTGACTTCGGAACGCGGCATATAGGTGTAGCCGGCGACATACGTCAGCGTGTCGTACAGCTGTTCGTTCGGGCGGTGGGATACGATCAGGAACACGTCGCCGCGGCGCTGGTATTCGCCCGTCGATTTGAACGGCTGAGCCGCCACGAAACACACTTTGTCCCGTTTATTGTCGAAAATATAAGCGTTCCAATCGTCGAAAACGCCGATATGCTCGACCTTTTTGGAATCGATCAGGTGTTGCGCCGCGCACGGAAAGGAAAACAGCAGAAGCGCGAAAACCAGTATTTTTTTCATTTTGTCGTTTTTTCCTTTCAATTCAGCAGTCCCGTCGTTTGGACGGAATCCGGCTTGATAAACAGGGATATGTACAGATTAGACCAGAATCGTATGCTTTCGCGCTTTTTTTCATTGGCGTCGGCGAACCGTTCCGTCGCCGTCAGATCCAAAACGGACGGATAGCTGAGCGGGATTTTCGCGCGCACGTCTTCGTCGCGGCAAATCAGCTTCGCCGCGTCGTTCACCATCAGCCGCGCGTAGTGCGACAGCTTGACCGGCGTTTGCAGGGACGCGATGAACTTAGCGCGGTTCATGCGCGCCGTGTTGCCCCAGCACAGCAGGGACACCAGATCGGGGCAATGCACCAAATGGACGGGATTCGCGCGGAAATAGAAGAACAAAGGCATTGAAGAGCGTATCAACTTGAACAGCGCCGTCGGATAAAAGTTGTCGGGTTTCACGGGGGACGCGAACGGAACCTCCTCGTAGCGCAATTTCCGCTTTTTCAACAGCTCCGTCGTTTTTCCCGCGCGGTCGACCGTGATGAACATCTCGATCCCGTTGTTGGCTCTCAACCAGTCCAGCTGTTCGACAAAGCCGGCGGTGTGTTCGTTGAACCCGTCTTCCATAAATGGATAAAGCACGCGCATTTTTTCCGTCATTTCAACCTCTTTCTTAATCTGGCGGCGAAAAACCCGTCGCAGCCGCCCTTGTCGGCGTAATAAAACGGCAAGACGCGCAAATCGCCGTCGGAGGAAATCAATTCGACCGGAACGTCCCTTTCCGTCAGCGGCACGCGTTCGACCAACCCCGATTCGACGGCTTCGTCGATCATCAGCCGCCCCTCTTCGGGCAAAACGGAACAAACGCAATAAACGATGACGGCGTCGGCTTTCGCCATGTCGACGGCGACGCGCAACAGTTCGCGCTGAGCTTGGTTCAGCCGTTCGACATCGGCGGGCGTCCTGTGACGCGCCACGTCGGGGTGGCGGCGCAAAGTCCCCGTCGCCGAACACGGCGCGTCCAGCAGAACGGCGTCGAATTTGCGATTTTTTCCGTCCGCCGAAGCGTGCCATTTTCTGGCGTCCGCGCAGATCGTTTCGGCTTTGAAACGAAGTCTGCCCAGATTTTCCCTCAATCTGGCGAGGCGGTTCGCCGACACGTCGATCGCCGTCGCGTCCGCCCCCGCGGCGATCAGCTGGGCGGTTTTTCCGCCGGGGGCGGCGCAGATGTCGACAGCTGTTTTTCCATTCAAATCGGAAAACAAACGCGCGGGCAAAGCGGCGGAAAAATCCTGCACCCACCACGCGCCCTCTTCGAACCCCGGCAACGCCGGAACGGACGCGTTTTTTTCGCGCCGCAGCGTCCCCATCGGCATGACGAACGCCTGCAACGGTTCAGCCCAGTCTTGCGGATCGCCTTTGACGGTGAAATCCAGAGGCGCTTCGTTCAGTCCCGCTTCCGCGATTTTGCGCGCGGCGTCTTCGCCGTATTCCTTTCGCCAGCGGGAATAAAGCCACGCGGGAACGTTCAGTTTCGCGGCGTCCTGTTTCGCGGCGATTTCTTTCCCCTCGCGCGCGACGCGGCGCAAAACGGCGTTTGTCAGCGCGGCGAAACCGCCGAAATCGCGGCTGGATTTGACCAGCGAAACACCCGTCGACACGGCGGCGTGCGCGGGCGTGTCCAAAAAAACGATCTGAGCCGCGCCGACGCGCAAAACGTCCGCGACAAAGCTCGCCTTTTCCGGCAACGGTTTGGTTAAAAATCGGGCGACGATGTCGTCGATCTGTCCCAGACGGCGCAACATGACCGTCGCCAGCAGCCGCACGAACGTTTTATCCCGAACCTCCATCGGTTCTTTTTGCGTCCGGCGTTCGATGCGGGCGGCGTATTCGTCCTCCAGCCCTTTGCCGCGGCGCAAAACGGCGTCGAAAATCTCCACCGCCAGACGGCGGGTCAGCAGTTCTGAATCACTCATCGGCTTTTTCTTCTCCGGCGTACTTTTCCCTGATGCCGCGCAAAGCCCGCTCCGTCTGCGCGAATCCGGAACGCGCGTCCGACCTCGCTTTTTTGAACAGATCGCGCAGGGACATGCGCGCGCTTTTCGGACAGGCGACGTTATAGTACAGTTTCAAATACAGCAATCCCCCCAAAACGACGACCTGCAAGGACGCGCCGGTATAGGCGTCCAGCAGCATCAGCAAGATAAACAGCCAATCGTAACGGAACAGAAACAAAACGACGTCGCCTTCGGTCGCCCCCTTGTCCAGCAAAAGGGACACGAACGACAGCGGGATTTTTTTCCGCGACACCAGAGATTTGATCAGACGGTAGGCGCAAACGACGATTTCAAACGCGGCGTACATCACCATCAGAATGCCGATTCCCGGCTTGCCCGCCAAGACGATCTGAAACGCCGACGCCGTAATGACGAAACACAAAAAGGTCCGGCAGACTTTCCGCAACGGCGTGACGCAGCCGAACAGAAAACGGAACGGCGCGACCATAAACATCAAAACACCCAAAATCACGTTGATCCGCAACGGCACGACCAGCGGCGGAGCGGCGAAAAACAACACGAGCGCCGACGCCGTCCCGACGCCGAAAGCCTTGACGGGAACGAATGTTTCATGTCCGCCCAGCAAAACGAAAGTTTTGAAAACGGCGAACCAAATCAAACCGGCGACGGCGCGGACGGCAGGCGCGGGCAGACTGAAATATTCGAAAGCGGGATTGTCGGGCAACATGAAAACGACCGCCGATATCACGACTGCCTCGACGATCCATTGGACAGCCGCCAAGGATCGTTTCGCCGTCGGAACAAAACCGCACAACGCGACGATCCCCGCGGCGGCGGCGAACGGACCGAACCGGACCGCTTCCAAACCGGCTTTGTCGGGGGTCAGCGCGTAAAACGCGCCGGCGGACAGCGCGAAGACGACGCATTGCACCGGAAAGGCGAAACGCAGAACGACGGGCGTTTCCGTGTTGTAGACCCGATTGAAGTGTTTGGCTTCGCAATAAAAAAAGTAGGAATACAGCGCGGCGATGTCGCACGCCAGCAGACACCCCAGAAAAATCAGATAATGCGTCGCGGTCATCATGACTCCGTTTATTGTTTTCGGCGATTATGCCCCGAAAAGATTAAAAAACATCTATAATTTGCAAAGATAGCACAGAATGCGGCAATTTTCCCGCGTTTTCGCGACATATTCCGTTCTTTCGTTCAAAAGCGAAAATCCGGCGTGTTCGAACGCCTTTTGCGACGCTTTGTTTTCCGCGCGGATATCCGCCGTCAAAGCGAACACGCCTTTGTCGCGCATGCGCCGTTTCAGCGCGATCAGCGTTTCCGTCCCGATGCCTTCGCCGCGGCGGCGCGGGGCGATATTGATCATGACCTCGACGATCGTTTCGTTATCGAAACAAGGCAGATTGGCGCGTTCGAAACGGACAAATCCGGCGTGTTCCCCGCTTTCGATGACAAAGACGGGGGAAAAGTCGGGATCTTCGAAATAGCCCGCGTTGTATTCCAGCCAGAACGAATCCCACGTTTTAGGCAGGGCGACGTAAGACGCGGCGACCGTTTTCGGGTCGTTGCGCCAGCCGAAAGCGATCCGCGCGTCGCGGCGGTTGTTTTGACAATCAATCAGAGTAATCATTTTATTTTTCGTTCTTTCGTGATAGACCTATCTTAAATGATTGGGACAAAGGGTTAAAGCTTTATGTTCAGAATAGTCTATTCCGTTCTGCTGCCGTTTTTGGCGCCGTTCGTCTGCCACCGGCTGTGGCGCGCCTGTTTTGCGAAAAACGCGGAACAACCGTATCCGGCGCGGGCGTTGTTCGCGACCGGTCTGATTTGCGTTCTGGCGTATTTGTGCGTTTTTTCCGATTCCGGCAAAGCCCCCGCCGACAGCGTGTACACGCCGCCGAAATTCGAAAACGGGCGGATCGTTCCCGCGCATATGGACGAAATCCCCCATGCGCCTTAAAAATCCCGTTTGGAAATCCTGTCCCGAAATCAAACGCATTTACACGGCGTTAAGGGGCGACGCGCGTTTCGTCGGCGGCTGCGTGCGCGACGGCGTCATCGGCAAAGCCCCGGCGGACATCGACATGGCGACGCCGCTGAAACCAGCCGCCGTCATGGGTATTTTGAAAAAGCGCGGCTACACCGTTCTGCCGACGGGATTTTTGTACGGCACGGTCACGGTGCTGACGAACAATCCCCGTTTTCCGACGATCGAAATCACCACTTTGCGCCGCGACATCGAAAACGACGGACGCCGTCCCAAAGTCCTTTACACCAAGGATTGGGAACAGGACGCGTTGCGCCGCGACTTTACGTTCAACGCGCTTTACGCCGATTTCAACGGCGAGGTTTTCGATTACTGCGGCGGGATAGAGGATTTAAAAGCGGGACGCGTCCGTTTCATCGGCGATCCCGCTCTGCGCATCGCCGAGGACTATCTGCGCGTTCTGCGCTATTTCCGTTTTTTGTCCGTGCTGGGCAGGACGGACGCGGACGACGACACGCTGGCGGCGTGCGGCGCGGCGGAAAAGGGCGTCGCGCGCATTTCGCTCGACCGGACGAAACGCGAACTGTTCAAACTGATCTGCGCCGAACGCGCCGAAATCGGACTGTCCGCGATGAACCGCGCGGGCGTGCTGGAACAGTATTTTCCGCCGGAACGCCTGCCCGTTTTCGAACGTCTGGCGCGGGCTTTTCCGACGGCGGGACTGAACGCGCGTCTGCCGGCGCTGGGCGGCGTCGACGCGGACGGCGTCGAAAAGCTGGTCGGACGCTGGCAGCTGTCGCGGGTTCAGCGCCACGACATGCTGAAATTCGCTTTGTTCGACCGTTCCAAACCGCCCGCCGACTACACGGACAACGACGCGTTCCGTTTCGCGACGTGTTTCGACGGTTGCGCGGCGGAAGCTCTGGCGCTGTTTGACGCCGATCAGCCCGACCGCGGGTGGGGCGGATTGGAAACGCGCGTGAAAAGCGTCGTCGTTCCGCCGTTCCGTTTTTCGGGATCGGACGCCGCGGGTTTCGTCGATAAAAAGGACATTAAAGCCGCCGTCGCCAAAGTGCGCGAATATTGGCTGTCCACCGGCGGAACGGCGGACAGGGCGGCGCTGCTGGATTTTTTCAAGTCGACGCTCAGGCGTTGAAATCCGGATTGATCCAGTCGCCGAAACGGGTGAATTGCCCTTCGAACGACAAATCGACCGTCCCCAGCGAACCGTGACGCTGTTTCGCGATGATCAATTCGGCTTTCTTTTCCAAATCGACCAGCGATTTTTCCCATTTGCGGTAACGGTCGTTGAACTTGTCCTCCGTTTCGTTTTGACGCTGAACGGGAACGCTGTTTTTGATGTAATAATGTTCGCGGAACACGAACAGCACGATGTCAGCGTCTTGTTCGATCGACCCCGAATCGCGCAAATCGGACAACAGCGGGCGTTTGTCCTCGCGCTGTTCGACGGCGCGGCTCAGCTGCGACAGCACCAAAACGGGGACGTTCAGGTCTTTCGCCATGATTTTCAGCTGACGCGTGCGTTCCGTCAGCGTGCGCACCATATCGCCCTTGTACGACGAATTGGAATCGTCCATCAGTTGCAGGTAGTCGATGACAACCAGTCCCAGCCCTTTGGTCGAATCGCGTTTCAACGTGCGGCATCGGTTTTGAATGGCGGCGACCGTCAGCGCGGGCGTGTCGTCAATAAACAGAGGGACTTTTTCCAGTTCGCCCGCGAATTCGACGACGCGGCGGTATTCGTCGGGCGTGATTTTGCCGTTCCGCAGTTTGTCGGACGCGATTTGCGTTTCGGTCGACAAAATACGTCCCGCCAGCTGGGACGCCGACATTTCCAGCGAAAAGAACGCGACGCCCTTGCGCTCCTTGCCTTTTTTGATGTCTTCCATGAAACAACGGGCGGTGTTGAACGCCAGACAGGTGGCGAAAGCGGTTTTCCCCATACCGGGACGTCCCGCCAGAATCAGCAGGTCCGATTTGTGCAAACCGCCCATTTTCGCGTCCAGATCGCGAAATCCCGTCGGCGCGCCGGAAATGCCGTCGGGGTTCTTTCTGGCTTCGGCGACCTCTTGAATCACTTCGGTCAGCGCGGTGTGAAACGGTTGCGGACCGCCGTCGATCTGCCCTTCGGTGCCCAGTTCGTACAGTTTTTTTTCCACCTGCGCGATTTGCGCGGACGCGTCGCTGTCCATATTCAGGATATAGGCGTTGTTGACGGTTTTCGTGCCGATGTCGATCAGCTGGCGGCGCAGATAGCGGTCGAAAATCAGCTTGGCGTATTCTTCGGCGTTGATGATGGTGACGGACGACGCGACCAGATCCATCAGGTATTTGACGCCGCCGACTTCGTCCAAAACGCCGCTGTCGGTCAGATAGCCTTTCAGCGTCACGGGGTCGGCGGAATGCCCGCGTCCGTGCAAAGTCACGATCGCGTCGTAAATCGCGGCGTGAACGGGGCTGGCGAAATGAACGGGCTTTAAAAATTCGGACACCCGTTCCAGCGCGCTGTTGTTCGCCAGAATCGCGCCCAGCAGGGCTTGTTCCGCTTCGATGTTCTGCGGGGGAAGGCGAACGGGGATTTCTTCGTTGTTCATGGCGGGCGTCCTTTAAAAAGATAAACAAAAGCGGGAGGCTTTGAAAAGTCCCCCGCCTTTATGTTGTTCAACCTGCGGCTCAGGCGTTGGCGGCTTCGCCTTCGAAAGCGTCGACGACTTCGGCGGCTTCTTCGGCTTTGGCGGCAGCCTTAGCGGCGGCTTTGGCGTTGCGTTCGGCTTCTTCGGCGGAACGGGCGACCGTGATGCCGACCTGACGGCTGACGTCGGGGTGCAGAACGATGCGAACGCTGTAAGAACCGATTTCTTTCAGCGGCTGATCCAGCACGACCTGACGGCGTTCAATGTTGTAGCCGGCTTCGCGAATGGCGTCGCGGACGTCGCGACCCGTGACCGACCCGTACAGCTGTCCGGTTTCGGCGGCCTGGCGAATGATGACCAGATTCAGACCTTCCATTTTGGCGGCGATCTGTTCGGCTTCTTCGCGGCGTTTCAGGTTGGCGGCTTCCAGCTGGGCTTTCTGGGCTTCGAACAAAGCCATGTTTTCTTTGTTCGAGCGCAGGGCTTTGGCTTTCGGCAGCAGATAGTTGCGGGCGAATCCGGGTTTGACGTGGACGACGTCGCCCATCTGACCCAGTTTTTCAATGCGTTCCAGCAAAATAACTTCCATAGTCATACTCCCCGATTAGTCCATGACATAAGGCAGCAGACCCAGATAGCGGGCGCGCTTGATCGCCTTGGCCAGTTCGCGCTGTTTCTTGACGGAAACGGCGGTGATGCGGCTGGGAACGATTTTGCCGCGTTCGGAAATGAAACGCTGCAACAATTTAATGTCTTTGTAATCGATCTTCGGCGCGTCCTTGGCTGCGAACGGGCAAGCTTTGCGGCGGCGGAAGAACGGACGGCGTGCTGTGGCTACCATTAGAATTCCTCGCTTTCATCTTCATCAAACTTGTCGTCGAATTTTTTGCCGCGACCTTTGGCGTCCTTGCCTTTGTAGGACATCATGGCGGACGGGGCGTCTTCCAATTCTTCGACGCGGACGGACAGATAGCGAATGACGTCTTCGTCAAAGCGCATCTGGCGTTCCATTTCGATCAGCGCCTTGGCGGGCGCGTCGATGTTGAACAGGACGTAATGTCCCTTGCGGTTTTTGTGCATGCGGTAAGCCAAGGAACGCAGTCCCCAGTTTTCCTTTTTCGTAACTTTGCCGCCGTTGGCGTTGATGATGCCTTCAAAGCGTTCAATCAACGCGTCGACCTGATTGGCGGCAATATCCTGACGCGCGATGAACACGCTTTCGTATAAAGCCATAAAAAATCTCCTTTTGGCTTCTCTCAATTCCGAAAAACGGACGCCCCCCATGGGCGGACGCCTCGAAACATAGCCGGTCCGTTATCCCGGCAAGGAGTGAACGGAAACTGCACTATATGCGAACGCCGTCCGGAATGCAAGGGCTTGATTCGATTTTTCGATTCTTTTTGCCCGAAGCGGCGGGCGCGGCGCTTTTTCGAAAAAATTTCCATTTTTTTTGTCAAGTTTCGCTTTCATTCCGTTTCATTTTAATGTAAAGTGCGAAGATATCGTTTTGATAAAACAGGTGCCGCCATGACATTTGATTTTTCGCAAAAGACCGAATCCGACCTGATCGCCGAACGCAGCGCTTTGCTGGCGCGGCCGGCGGTCGACGCGTCCGCTTTGCACGCTTTGGAATCCGAAGCGGTCAGGCGTTTGAACGCCTATCTGGCGGGGGCGGAGGAAATCGATTCCGACGACGCGCCGCTGTTTTACGGCTTTATCAAAGTTTTTTCGGAAACCGACGACGCGGCTTTGCGTCTGTGCGCCAAAAAAGCCGAAGCCAAAATCACGCCGCTGTTGAAACGGTTCGACCGCGACGCGGGATTCGACGATCTGGCGGATCTGACGGCTGAAACGGTCGAACGCAACATCGCGGATCTGGATTCGTTCGAACGGATCGATCCGTTCGAACACGCGGACGGCAAGCTTGTCCTGCCGCAGTTCGCGGCGGTCGAACGCGTGCTGGACAACGTCGAAATCGTCGACGACGACGGCAACGCGGACGCGGAATCCGGCGAATCGTTCAAAGAAACGGTCGTCGAAACGGCGCGGATCAAAACGTATATGCGGCTGTGCGTGTCCGAAGCCGAAATCACGCGCGAAACGTATCTGGATCTGTTGCAGGCTGAAATGGAAAAGGCTCTGGTCGTTTTGTTCATGATGGACAAAACGTCGGACGCTCTGCCGCTTGACGCCGCGAAAGTCGAACAAATCCATTCCGAATTTCAAAAATTGTTGGACGTCCTTGATTGATGGGTGAATGCAAATGACCGAATCTGTTAAAAAAGAACCTTCCAAAAAGCTGACACTGCGCAAAAGAACGGTCGAAACGTATGTTTCCTGCGCGGTTCGCGGCATTATGAACGCCAAGGCGCGCCTGCGTCAGAAAAAGGAAAAATTTATTAAATCCGTCCCTTGGCTGGACAAGATCGACCGCAAGTGCAAGGCGTTCGATTTGAAAATGGAACGCAAGTACGGGCAGGTCTACACCAAACTGCGCGACAGCACTAAAAACATCGCCCGCACGGTTTTGGCGGCGCAGCTGTTCGGACTGCCGGGGGTGGTCGGCATGTGCGCGTACAAAACGTGCGAAAAGGCGCTGTCCCTGCTGGAACCCGCGCAACAGGCGAAACAGCGCGGCGAAATCAACAAACTGTCCGAATATTTCACGCGAAACAAGGGCGAAGCCGGATTTACGATGACGTCCGGATCGATCAGCATCGCGATGACCGCGTGCGACCTCGCGGGCGATTACGTCGCCAAGGGGGCTTTGCGCGTCGGCAAGGCGTCCCTGCTGATTTCGCCCGAAGTCAAAAAGCTGGCGCAGACGACCGGAAAATGGTTCAAAGGCGAGGAAGCCTTCGCCGAAGTCAAACGCGACGCCGCCGTTTTGGGCATCACGTTCGGGACGTATTTCGTGACGGACGTGCCGATGACCCACGGGTCGGGCAAACCGTCGACCGCCGTTCCCATCGCGTCCGCCAAAGACGAAGGCAAAAAGTCCATGCACGAAAAGATTAAGCGTTATTTCCGCAAAGTCAGAAAACTGTTCGCGGCGGACATCGCCAACCCCGGCGGCATGGTGACGGCGTCGCCGGTCAATCTGGCGGACGATAAAGCGTCCGAAGCCGAACCGAAAGCGCTCAAACCCGAAAAAGCCAAATCTTCGGATTATAAAAACGAAGTCGGCAAGCTGTTCGCGGCGGGCGTCGGCAACCCCGGCGGCATGATTACGATGTACGACATCAAAAACCGCAAAACCCGCTGACGCGCGTTTTTCCGCATAAAAAAGGCTCCGCTTTCCGGAGCCTTTTTCGTTACGAATCGGATTTTACGCCGTTGTCGCGACGGCACAGCATCTGGCAGTTTTCGGCCGTCGTGCGTCCGCCTCTGCTCCACGGAACGATATGGTCGCCCTGCATTTCTTCAAACTCGAAATATTTCCCGCATTTCGGGCAGATTCCTTTTTGCCGTTCGTAAGCTTCGCGTTTCATTTTGTCCGAAAAAGCGCGCAAGCTTAGTTTCCGTTCGTCGCCCGACAACAGGTATTCGTAAATGCCTTTTTTGTTCGTCACCTCTTCGTCTTCCATCAAAGCGGCGATTTTCGGTTCGAAATCGCCGAAGTTCCGCGAACCGAACGAATTGTACAGCCGCCCCCAGTCAAGCCCTTTCATTTCCTTGCGATATATCGGGAAAACCGCTTGAACCCAAGCGATGACTCTTTGAAAATAAAGCCACAACTCGATTGCGTTCGGGGCGTCTTGATGCCGCGCCATGTATTCTTCGATTTTGCCCGCGCTGATCCACCGCAACGCCGTTTCCAAATAATCCTGCCGGATCGGCGCGCCATTCATATATCTGTTTGCCAGACCGTAAGCGGCGCAATTCGTTTTGCTGAAATGCCGTTTGGCGTCGGTCAGCCAAGGTCCCGTGTAATTGGCGTTGCGCAATTCCTGATCGCTCAGTTTTTCACCCGCGATGTTGATCGTTTTAAACCAGTCCAGCCGTTCTTTGTCGTTGCCCGTGCAGACGTAAATCATCAACCTGTAATCCAGAATTTGATTTTTTTCCGTTTCCGTCAGATTGTGAAAATATTTGCCGTTAAACGAGTAGTCCCCGTTGGCGTAAGCGCACAAACTCAGCGTCCTTTGCTGTCCGTCCAGCAGTTCGAAAGTGTCGTCGGCGTTTTTCGACCAGTACATCACGTTCAGCGGAAAGCCTTTGAAAACCGTTTCGATGACGGCGTTTCGCTTTTTGTCGTCATAGACGAATTCGCGCTGATACGGCGGGCGGATGTTCAGCTTTCCGCCGTACCCGACGACGCCGTTTTCGTCGTTGTTTTGATAACCGTTGAAAACGTCGCGGACGGCGACTTGACGCAGTTCGATTTTCATGATTTTTTCCTTTGAATGATGAGGCGTTTGTATAATCCTTTTCCATTAACAACTGGGGCGTCATATCTGGAATGAGGAAGTTTTATATCATCAAGAAAACCATCGCCTCCTCTGTCTGTTGTTCCTATAAGACTAAACTGGTTCGGATTGTACTTGTCCAAAAAAGTAATCGGAACACCCATCACGCCGTCGTAATCGGCGGGAATATCAGCCACTTTATCAACGTTAATCGCGTCGTAATTGTCGTATTTCGGATATTCCTCCGGAGTGTATTTTTTATACAAAATCACTTCTTCGTAACGCTTTGTCGTTTCGATATTCGTCAGCCAACAAGCCATAATATGTTTGATTTTTTTGCCGTTTTCGATTTTTTCAAAATTTTGTTCGTCGTCGGGCAACATCAGCCACATGTCTTTGTTGATGTTGCGGTATCCCAGCCACAGGCGGTTTTCTTTGATAAGCTTGAAAATTTCCTTGTAAGTAATGGAATTTTTATTGCCGATAATGATGAATTTCTTATTGTATTCAATCAGTTGCGCCACATATTCCCGAAACAGGGAAAAAGGCGGGTTTGTTACGACGACATCGGCTTGTTTCAACAGCTCGACACATTCGGCTGAACGGAAATCACCGTTTTCTTCCAGTATGCTTAAAGTGTTTTTCCCGTTTTTTATCAGATATTCAACGTCCGACAAATCGACCGCGCCGTCGTTGTTTGCGTCAGTCACTTCCGTGATTTCGATTTTGTACGCTTTTTTGCCGTTCATTCTGTCGAACAACGGCAATTCCAATCCCATGACGGGCGACACCGAATAACAGGTCGCGATCAGTTTTTTCAAACCCAGCGCATTGAAATTCAAAGCGAAGTATTTGAAAAAATTGCTTTCATACGGATCGTCGCAGTTGCAGAAAACGGTTTTCCCGTTGAAAAAGTCCCGATAATGTTTCAGTTCTTCCTCTATATCCGACAGTTGCGTGTAAAATTCGTCTTTTTTGTTGCGCCGCGCCTGTTGCAACCGCGCGTTTCCCGTTGTTTTAGCCATAAAAAAATCCCCGTGAACCGCCTGAAAAGCGGCTCGGGGAGTTAGAACAATCATAATAGAACAAATGATCCTTCTGACCTTTAAAGCTGTCCGCGGGACGACCTCTGAACATACGTCAAAAGCTCCCCGAACCATCAAAAAGACAGTCGGGGATATTTTCCGCATTTGCGTAAGCAAAACGGATTACGGCACATCTCTGCACCGGTTCTATTAAAGAGCTGTTCTAAGGCTCCGCGCCCGCTCAGGCGCTTTCCGCTCGGAACGATTCCGCGCGAACGTAATCAGAATATCCGAAAAACGGGCAAAAGAAAAGCGGCAAAATCACCGCCGCTTTCCGTCGCGATTTATCGATTTCACTGTTTCAGCGATTTGACGTATCCCAGAACCGCCGTCACCGCCGCGGGGGTGACGCCCGAAATCCGCGACGCCGCGCCCAATGTTTCGGGGCGGACTTTGTTCAGACGCATGACAACCTCGTTCGACAGACCGCCGATCTTTTTATAGTCGACGTCGGCGGGGATCTTCATCGCCTCGTCCTTTCTGAACGCCGCGATGTCGGATTCCTGCCGTTGCAGATAGCCGCGGTATTTCGCTTCGATTTCCAGCTGTTCAACAATGTCCTTGCGCGTGTTTTGCAACTGCGGCCACACGTCCGCCAGACGGTTCCAGCCTATATCCCCGTACGCCAGCAAATCGAATCCGTTTCTGCGCGATCCGTCCTTGTTGACCTCGAATCCCAGCTTTTCCAATTCCTTGGGCGTTCCGCCGATTGCGTTCAGTTTTTGGCGCGCTTCGGTCAAAGCGGCGACTTTTTCGTTAAAGCAGCGGCGGCGTTTTTCTCCGACGCACCCGATGTCGATCCCTTTTCGCGTCAGGCGCATATCGGCGTTGTCGGAACGCAGCAGCAGCCGGTATTCGGCGCGCGAAGTGAACATGCGGTACGGTTCGTCGACGCCTTTGGTCGTCAGATCGTCGATCATCACGCCCAGATAGGCGTCCGCGCGGTCCAGCGTGAACTCTCTGTCCGATCCCGACGCTTTCAGCGCCGCGTTCACCCCCGCCAGCAGACCCAGCGCGGCGGCTTCCTCGTATCCCGTCGTGCCGTTCAGCTGACCCGCGACGAACAGCCCCGAAACCTTTTTCGTTTCAAGGGTCGTGCGCATTTCCAGCGGGTCGATGTAGTCGTATTCGATCGCGTAGCCGGGACGAATGATGCGGACGTTTTCCAGCCCTTTGATCGAATGGATCATCGCGTCCTGCACGTCGGCGGGCAAAGACGTCGAAATCCCGTTCGGATAAACCGTGTCGTCGTCCAGCCCCTCCGGTTCCAAAAAAACGTGGTGCGAATCCCTGTCGGCGAATTTGACCAGCTTGTCTTCGATGCTGGGGCAATAGCGGGGACCGACGCCTTTGATCTGGCCGGAAAACAGCGGCGCGCGGTGCATGTTGGCGCGAATGATGTCGTGCGTCGTTTTGTTCGTCGCGGTGATGTAACACGCGATTTGCGGCGTCGTGATTTCATCGTCCAAAAACGAGAACGGCTCCGGGTTTTCGTCGCCCTCCTGCCGTTGCAAAACATCGTAGTCGATCGTTTTGCCGTCCAGACGCGCCGGCGTTCCCGTTTTCAGCCGCCCGACGCGCAGTCCCAAGCGGATCAAAAAATCGGACAGATGTTCGCAGGAAATGTCCCCGACGCGCCCGCCGACCGTCTTCGTTTCCCCGACGTGCATCAGACCGTGCAGAAAAGTTCCCGCCGTCAGCACGATCGCGCCAGCCGAAAACGCGCGCCCGTCCGCCGTCGTCACGCCCGTGACGGAAACGGGGTTTTCGCGGTAAAGCAAGCCTTCGACCGCGCCCTCTTCGACCGTCAGGTTTTCGTAATTCAACAGCTCCGCCTGCATCGCTTGACGGTAAAGCTTTCTGTCCGCCTGCGCGCGCAATCCCCGCACCGCCGGACCTTTGGAGCTGTTCAGCATGCGGAATTGGATTCCCGCCTTGTCCGCGACGCGTCCCATCAATCCGTCCAGAGCGTCGATTTCGCGCACCAGATGCCCTTTGCCCAGCCCGCCGATCGCCGGATTGCACGACATTTCGCCGATCGTCGCGATTTTATGCGTCAACAGCAGGGTTTTCGCCCCCATGCGCGCCGCCGCCGCCGCCGCTTCGCACCCCGCGTGACCGCCGCCGACAACTATTACGTCAAAAGTGTCCGTCATTTATTTTCCTATGCAAAAATCTTTGAAAATCAAATCAAGCAGTTCTTCCACCTGCACCTGTCCCGTGATTTTACCCAGCGACCGCATCGCCATGCGCAAATCTTCGGTCATCAATTCCTGTTCCGGCGCGTTCAAAGCCGACCGCAAATCGGCGACGCATTCCAGCAAAGCCTCGCGGTGGCGCAAACGGGTCAGGGACGGTTCTTCGCGCAACCCCATGCGTTCGTCGACAAAACCGGCGATTTTTTCGATCAAAGCGTCGACGCCCTGCCCCGTTTTGGCGGAAATCCAAATGTTACCGTCGTCTTTGGCGTCCGTCTTGTCCGCCTTGTTCATCACGGAAACGATTTTACCGGCGTCGATGCCCCGCGTTTCGGCGGGATTTTTCACGCCCGTCGCATCCGTCAGCCACAAAACCAGATCGGCTTCGGCGGCGCGGGCTTTGGCGCGGCGGACGCCCTCGGCTTCGATTTCCTCGTTCGTGTCGCGCAGTCCCGCCGTATCCGCCACAACGACGGGATAGCCGTTGATGTCCAGCCGGACTTCGATAATGTCGCGCGTCGTTCCCGCCGTGGACGACACGATCGCCACGTCGCGCCGCGCCAGCCGGTTCATCAGGCTGGATTTGCCCGCGTTCGGCGCGCCGACGATCGCGATTTGAAACCCGTCGCGCAGTTTTTCACCGCGCCGCCCGTCGTCCAAATGCGCCTGCATTTCGTCGATCAAGCCCGTGATTTTGCCGCGCGCGTCGTCGGAAACACTGTCGGGGATTTCCTCTTCGGGAAAGTCGATGTACGCCTCCATCCACGCCAGCAGATGTTTCAAACGGTCGTGCCAGTCCTCGTATTTTTTCGCCAGCGCGCCGCCCATTTGGCGCAAAGCCTGTTTGCGCTGCTGTTCCGTTTCGGCGTCCACCAGATCCGCCAGCCCTTCCGCCGCTGTCAGATCCATTTTGCCGTTTTCGACGGCGCGGCGGGTGAACTCTCCGCGTCCGGCGGGACGGAACCCTTTGATTTTCGACAGGTTTTCCAGCATCGCCGCCGCGATCGCCCGTCCGCCGTGGGTTTGAAATTCAACGACGTCCTCGCCCGTAAAGCTGTGCGGACATGGAAAATAAAGCACCAACGCGTTGTCGATCGGCATGCCGTCCAAAGCGCGGATTTCGGTAAATATCGCCTGCCGCGGACGCGGGTTTTCAATCCCCGTCATCAGCCGGACGGCGTCAAGCGCGTTCGCGCCCGACACGCGGACGATCGCCACCCCCGCCCTGCCCGAAGCCGTCGCCGTCGCAAAAATCGTTCCGTCCATTTCCGTCGTCCTTTAAATGATTGCGCTTTGTCTTATCACGAACGGTGGCGTTTTAAAAGGACATAAAAAGCCCCTTCGCCGCCGTCTTTCGGCTTTGCTTGGCAATAGGATAAAATCAGACTGCGGATTTCGGGCGCGTTCATCCAGTTCGGCATTTCCGCCCTGATGACGCCCCTGCCCAGAAAGCCGCCTTTGCCCGTAATCAGCAGCAGGCATCGGGCGTTGCGTTTTTCCTGCGCGTAAATGAATTTGACCAAAGCGTCAAAGCCGCTTTCCAGCGTGTGACCGTGCAGATCCAAAACGGCTTCGACCGGCATTTCGCCGTTTCTGAACCGCTGTCCCGTTTTTTTATCCATCGCATGAATGTCGCCTTCGGTCAGCTTTTCCGTAACGGAATAGTCGAAATCTGGCGCGTGGCGGACGGGCTTGACGTCGACGGTCAGCTTTTTGCGCAGGGAAACGTGCGCCGCCTTTTTGGCGGGCGTTTTGGACGCCAGCGGCTTGACCGTGTCGGTCACGGCGCGCCACAATTCCAAATCGTCATTGTCCGTTGTCTGCGTCATCTTTCTTTTCTGCCGTGTCTTGCGGAATCAAATCCGGAAAATAGTTTTCGACGAACGATCGCCAGTCCCCGACGGGGGCTTGACAAAAATAGCGCGGATCAGCCGCCAAAACAATGGAAATCCCGCCGTAGCGCCAAGCGATCAAAAACTTTTCAATCCGCGGCACGACGCGCTTGATCACGCGGTTTTTCATAAACGGTTCCAAAAAAAACGGCAGTAAAACGGCGTTCGCCAGACAAACCAGCATCAGCATCACCGTCCCGACGACCAGATTGTCCGAAATCATCAGCGCCAGCGAAAACAACAGCCCGATCAGCAAAGGCAACACGTTTTCCCACGGATTGAAAAAAGGCGATTTAAACCGGTTCAGCCGCTTGAAATTGATTTTAATGAACGCCTTTTGTTCGACCAAAGCGCGCTGCAACCCCTGAAAAATCATCAAATCCTGCCGCGTCGGCGGTGAAATGGGCATTTTTGTCATTGTTTTTTATCCGTACCGTTCGCGGGCAGCAAAACAAAGTATCTTCCCTCGCTTTTCATTCTGCCCGCCTGTTTCAGGGCGTCGTCGCCCATTCCCCAGAAAAAATCGCCGCGGACAGCTCCCTTGATCGCGCTTCCCGTGTCCTGCGCCGTCATCAGACGGTTCAGCGGCGCGCCGTCGGGCGACGTCGTTTCCAGCCACAAAAACGATCCCAGCGGCACGAAAGCCGGATCGACCGCCAGACTGCGCCCCGCGGTCAACCGGACGCCCGCCGCACCGACCGCGCCGGTGTTTTTCATCTTTTTGAAAAAAATGTAGCGGTTGTTTTCATGCATCAGGCTTTGCGCCTTTGTCGGATTGTCGATCAACCATTGTTTGATTTCAGCCATGGTCGACACGCCTTTTTTCAACAGCCCGCGTTTCGCCATGACCGCGCCGATGCCCGTAAAGGCGCGTCCGTTGTTTCCGGCGTAGCCGACGCCGGCTTTTTTTCCGTCGGGCAGGCGCAAAACGCCGGACCCTTGGATTTGCAAAACGAACAGGTCGGCGGGTTCCCTGACCCACGCGATCACTTTCGCCGGAATTTTAACCGCGCCCGTTTCGATTTCACGGCGCGTCGAATACGGTTTGATTTCCGCACCGTCTTTTTTGCCGAACAGGACTTCGCCGCGGTATTTGGGATTGAACTTGCCCAAATCGATTTTAACGATGTCGTCGGGCAGGGCGTACACGGGAACGCCGTACCCTTTCCTTTTGGTCAAAGATCCGTCGATTTCAGGTTCGTAATATCCCGTGAACAATCCCTTTTCCCCTTTGTTCACGGCGTAGACGCGCATGTTTTTCTTGATAAAAGCGCGCAATTTTCCGCCGTTTGCGCCTATTTTTTCCATTTTGGCGCAAAAGTCCCTCCACACGGACGGATTTTTCGCGCTTGAAACGGCGCAGGACGATTTCAGCGCGGGAAAAGCGGCGGCTAAATCGTCGCCGTCAAATCCCGTCAAGCCGTCGAATCCGACGGGGGTCAACGTCATATCCGGCGAAAAAGCGTTCGAAAACACGGCGTCGCCGCTTTTTTCCGCCGCCTTTTCGGGAACTTTGTCGGCGCAGATCAGCAGCCCCGCGGTAAAGACAACGACCGCCGCGGCGGACGTCCAAGCCCTGAGATTCATTTGTCAGCCGGTTTGCCGTGAGTCGCCGTCAAAATCCAAGCCGGACTTTTCGACAGCATGTTTTTGCGCAGCGTCCAGACGTCCGTCACCGTTTCGATGTAAGTCGGGTCGCCGACGACGACTTTTCCCTGCGCGTCTTTGACGATATTCGTCTGTTCCGTTTCGAATTCAACGGTCAGTTCGACGTCGTTTCCGAACATTTCGGCTTTGGTCAAACGAATGGATTTAAAGCCGATCAGACTGAATTCCGCCGTTTCCCCGCGTTCGGCGCGTTCATCGACCGCGCGGGCGAAGCTGTCGTAAATCCCGTCGGAAAGCAAAGGCTTCAAATCGCCTTTGTTCCCTTTGGCGAAAGCGGCGGCGATGTATTCGAACGCGCGCGGCGCCTTTTGCATGAAATCGACCAAATCGAAAGCGGGGAATTTTTCCTTGATTTCTTTCAAGTTTTTAACGACTTCGGCGTCCTGTTCGAAACCGCCGGACGCGTCGGGGTCGTGTTCAAGCTTCACGGCGCCGTCCGCGCTTTCGATCGAACGGTAGTCGTCGATGTCGACGACCGTCGAAGACCGCCTTCCGGCAACATCGTCGTCGCGGTTGGGGCGCGTCCCCAGCACGCCGCGCAACCTATTAAACAGCAGCAAAACGACGATTACCAAAAAAACGATGTCCGTGAATTGAAATTGCTGCGACATAATTTTAACCTTCTTTCTTTCCTTGCCCGCCCGAATGGGATAGAGTATAGCAGATTTTTCTGACAGGAGAACAATTATGAACGAAAACAACACCGAAAACAACACCCAACAGCCCGCGGCGATCGCCATCAACGCCCAGTTCGTCAAGGACATTTCCTTTGAAGCGCCGCACGTTCCGCAGATTTTCACGGAATTGAAATCGAATCCCGAAATCAACGTTTCCGTCGACGTGCAGGCGGCGCGGGTTCAGGACGCGATGTATCAGGTCAGCCTGAAAATCAAAGCCGAAGCGCAAATCAAGGAAAAGACCGCTTTTTTGTGCGAAGTCGAATACGGCTGCATCGCGACGGTTCAGGTTCCCGCGGAACACGTCGAACCGATTTTGCTGATCGAAATTCCGCGCCTGCTGTTTCCGTTCGTCCGCAACATCATCGCCGATTTGACGCGTGAAAGCGGATTCCCGCCCCTGCTGATCAACCCGATCGATTTTGTCGGTCTGTACCACCAGCGGCTGGAGGAAATGAAAAAGCAACAGGAAAAACAGACGGTCAACTGAGCCACATCGGATTTTTCAGATCTTTTAAAAAAGCCTCGTGGTTTTCCGCTTCGCCCGCCAGAAAAACGGGGGGACGCGGTTCTCTGCGGGGCTTTTTGCCGTCCTGATGCGAACGGGCTTTGATTTCCAGCGCGCTTTCGCTTTTCTTTTCGCCCAGAACGAACCCCGGTTCGCGCCCGCCCAGCAGTTCCAGATAAACCTCCGACAACAGTTCGGAGTCGAGCAAAGCCCCGTGTTTTGTGCGTTTGGTGTTGTCGATGCCGAAACGGCGGCACAGTTCGTCCAGATTGACGCGCGATCCCGGGAATTTGCGTTTGGCGATCAGCAGCGTGTCGATCGCCCTGTCCATGGGAATGGTCGGACGTTTGATCCACGTCAGTTCCGCGTTTAAAAACTTCATATCGAATTCGGCGTTGTGAATCACCAGCGGCGCGTCGCCGATAAAAGCCAGAAATTCGTCGGCGATGTCGCGGAAAGGCGGCTCCTTGTCCAGAATTTCGTTGGTCAGCCCGTGAATTTTGGCGGCGTCCTCCGGCACGTCGCGTTCGGGATTGATCAGTTGGTAATACGTTTTTCCCGTCGGCATGTGGTTTTCCAGCTCCACGCACCCGATGGACACCAGCTTGTGCCCCGAATAGGGATCCAATCCCGTTGTTTCCGTATCTAAAACGACTTCGCGCATTTGATTTCTTCCAGTATTTCAGCCAATTTTTCCCTGACGGGTTCCGTTCCGTACCGCGTTTCGACCACATAGTCCGCTTTTTCGCGCTTTTGTTTGTCGGACATCTGCCGGCTTGCCAAAGCCGCGTATTTTTCCTCCGTCATGCCCGCGCGTTCGAAAACGCGCTGTTTCAGCACGTCCGCGGGCGCGGTGACGACGACGACCTTGTCGCAAAACCCGTCCCACCCCGCTTCGAACAACAGCGGCACGTCCAGAACGACGACGGGTTCGAAACGGTGGCGCGCGAAAAAATCGCGCAGTTCCGATTCCAAAAACGGATAAATCATGCTTTCCAGTTCGCGCACGTCCAGCTTTTTTTCGTCGATCAAAGCCGACAAAACCCCGCGGTCGATTTCGTTTCGAACGACGCTTTGCGGACAACGGCGGGCAAACAGGGCGATCATGTTCCGATTTTCGCGCATCAGACGATGCACGGCGGCGTCGCTGTCAAACACGGGAACGACCATTTGCCGGATCATTTTGGCGGCGGTCGACTTGCCCGCGCCCATGCACCCCGTCAACCCGACGACAACGCTTTTCGTCATCGCGCCACCAGATTCCGCAGTTCGTCGGTGATTTCGGGCGCGGCGCCGAACCACGCTTGAAAAGCCGGACAAGCCTGACGCAACAGCATGCCCAATCCGTCAGCCGTCGCCAATCCTTTGCTTTTCGCCCGTTTCAGCAGTTCCGTTTCGACGGGCGCGTACACCAGATCCGCGACGACCGCGCTTTGCGGCAAATTGTCAAGATCGATGTCCAGCGCGTCAAACCCGTTCATGCCCAGCGTCGTCGCGTTCGCCAGCACTCCGGCGCCGGTCAGCGCGGAATGCCTGTCGGACCAGTCGAACAGCTTGAAATTTCCGCCGACGGATTGCGCCAGACGTTCCGCTTTGTCCGGCGATCTGCCGACCAAACGGATTTCCGGAACGCCCGCCGAAATCATCGCCGCGCATATTCCGCGCGCCGCGCCGCCCGTTCCCAAAACGGCGGCGGGGGCTTTTCGAATGTCGAATCCCGCCCGACAGTCCGCCAGATTTCGCAAAAAACCGGCGCCGTCCGTGTTGTCCCCGAACAAAGTCCCGTCGCCGCGAATGACGACCGTATTGACCGCCCCCGCCCTTCGCGCCGCGGGGGACACATCATCCAGCAAATCCATCACGGCGACCTTGTGCGGAACGGTGACGTTGAATCCGGCGAACCCTTTTTCCGCCGCCGTTTTGACAAATTCAGCCAAACCGTCCGGCGAAACATCAAACGCGTCGTACCGCGCCATGACGCCGTACCTGTCCAGCCAGTAATTGTGAATCAAAGGGGATTTCGAATGCCCGACCGGGTGTCCGACAACGCCCGCGCGGATCATTTTTTCAATTCCCCGCAGGTGCGCAGGCAATCCAGCAACGGCAGCAGCGGCAATCCCAGAACGGAAAAATAGTCGCCCTCGTAAGACGCCACCAGTTGCGCGCCCAAATCCTCCATGTAATACGCGCCGACGGAATCGCAGACGTCGTCGCCCGCCTCCGCCAGATAGTCGTCCAAAAAGTTGTCCGAAAAATCGCGCATGGTGACTTTGACGACGGAATTGTCGAACCAGACCAGCCGCCCGCCTTTGACGACCGCGGTGCCGTTGACCAGCAGATGCGATTTGTTGCGCAGTTTTTTCAAATGCTTGTGCGCAATGTTCAAATCGGCGGGTTTGGAAAACCATTCGCCGTTCAAATCCAGAATCTGATCGGCGCCGATGACAAAAGCGTTCGGATATTTTTCGGAAACGGTCATCGCCTTTCGCGTCGCCAGCTGCAGACTGGTCTGCCGGCTGTCCTGCCCCTGTTCGCGCATTTCGCGTTTAACGGCGTCTTCGTCGATTCCGGCGGAAACGCTTTTGAATTCGACCCCCGCCGCGTCCAAGAGGTCTTGTCTGCTTTTGCTTTTGGAAGCCAATATCAACATTTTTCGAAACTCCTGTGCATAAGTCTGATAACAGCGTCGCTTTTACGGTTTTATCCTTTTTGTTCCGTTTTGTCCCGCTTTTTATGCAGGTGTGCGCAATTTTTTTCCCCGCCGACCGGTTAAAAGGGATAACTTTTCCGAAACCGCCGCCGCGCCGGAAAGCGACTCGTTTTCGTCCGACGAGTCGCCTTTTTTTGAAAAACGGGCGAAAGTCGTTGAAAACGTGTTTGATTTTCTGTGCATAATCTGTGGATAAAATTGCGTCAGACTTATCCACAGGGGACAACAAACATCAAAAACCTTTTTTAATTTTATATTTTATGAAGGGAATTTTTTCCGCTTGACCCGCCTGTGCGAAACGGCTAAAAAGAAGCTCTCTTCTTCGGGCGGTTCAGCCCGTTTTCCCCTTGTTAAAGATATAGAGCTTTCATGCATTTAAAGGAACTGAAAAAGAAATCGCCCGCCGAATTGCTGAGCATGGCGGAGGAATTGGGCGTCGAAAACGCGTCCATGTTGCGCACGCAGGATCTGACGTTCGCCATTTTAAAACAGCTGTCCACCAATGACGAGGTTTTGGTCGACGAAGGCGTCATAGAGGTTTTGCAGGACGGGTTCGGATTTTTGCGTTCCCCCGAATCCAACTATCTGGCGGGACCGGACGACATTTACGTTTCCCCGTCGCAGGTGCGCAAATTCGGGCTGAGAACCGGCGACACGGTCGAAGGCGAACTGCGCGCGCCGAAGGACGGCGAAAGATATTTCGCGCTGTCCAAAGTGCTGAAAATCAATTTCACCGATCCCGAAAACGTGCGGTACAGAATCAATTTCGACAACCTGACGCCGCTGCACCCGACGGAAAAGATCAAAATGGAAAACGATCTGGACAATAAAAACATGACGTCCAGAATTATCGACTTGATTTGTCCGCAGGGCAAGGGTCAGCGCGGCATGATCGTCGCGCCGCCGCGCACGGGCAAAACGGTGATGCTGCAAAACATCGCCCACGCGATCACGCAAAATAACCCCGAAATCTATCTGATCGTCCTGCTGATCGACGAACGCCCCGAAGAAGTCACGGAAATGAGCCGCACGATCAAGGGCGAAGTCATCAGCTCCACCTTTGACGAACCGGCGGCGCGTCACGTTCAGGTCGCCGAAATGGTTATCGAAAAGGCAAAACGTCTGGTCGAACACAAACGCGACGTCGTCATTCTGCTGGATTCCATCACGCGTCTGGCGCGCGCGTACAACACGGTCGTTCCCAGCTCCGGCAAGGTTTTGACGGGCGGCGTGGACGCCAACGCCCTGCAGAAACCCAAACGCTTTTTCGGCGCGGCGCGCAACATCGAAGAGGGCGGTTCCCTGACGATCATCGCCACCGCCCTGATCGACACGGGATCGCGCATGGACGAAGTCATTTTCGAAGAATTCAAGGGAACGGGCAACTCCGAAATCATTTTGGACCGCAAAGTGTCCGACAAACGCATTTTCCCCGCGATCGACATCACCAAGTCCGGCACCCGCAAAGAGGAATTGCTGGTCGGCAAGGACATGCTGTCGAAAATGTGGGTTTTGCGCCGCGTGCTGATGCCGATGGGGCCCGCCGACGCGATGGAGTTTTTGATGGAAAAGCTGAAACAGTCCAAAAACAACCGCGACTTTTTCGAAGCGATGAACTCCTGACGCTCCGGCTTTTGAACAAAGATCCCCCTTCGTTTTCGACCGAGGGGGATTTTTTTTGTCATCTTTGATTTAAAAATTCGCGCCAGTTTTCCGGTTTGACGACTTTGACGTGTTTTCCCCAAGTGTACAGATGCCAATCCATTTCCAGCCGTCCTCCCGCGCGAAACTTGACGGTCAGCGACCCGTCGGGGTTTCTGCGCAGCGTTTGATTCGGGTGGAAAACGTATTGTTCCGCTTCGTCCGCGACGGCGGGATCGAACAGCCATTCGACGTCGAACGGTTCTTCGTGAAAAGCGCCGAACGATTCTTCGGCAAAATTTTTTAAATTGAAATTTTGATCCGCGGTAAAGCTTTCGGGCAGGATTTCGACGGATTTGATGCCGTTCACGATAAAACAGCGCGGCGCGCTTCCGTCGTGTTTCGCAATCAGGTAATGGTTGCGTTCGCCGTACAGAAATCCCAGCGGTTCAAGGACGTATTCTTTGATTTCTTTGGATTTTTTCCGGTATTCGACGCGGATTTTATGACACCCCAGAATGGCGTCGCGAACGGCGGACGTGTTTTTCGTGTCGACGTTCGGTTTCGGACCGGGGCGGCAGACGTAGCCTTCCGCCTCCATCAGGGCGTCGACGTCGGGTTCCAGACGGCGCATGACGTTTGATTTGATGTTCGCTTTGATTTTATCGGTCAACCGTTCCAGAATATTCAGCTTTTCCATCATGTTGTTTTGGCGGAACAATTCCTTTGCGTTTTCCAGCAGGGAAACCTCTTCCGCGGAAAATTGAATGAAATCGCGCAAAGTCCCTTGGGGAATAAACCAGCGTTTGACGCCGTTTTCGCCGATAATTATTTCGGTTTGCGGAAATTTGCCCTTGATCATGTCGCGCATGCGTTCCGCCGTCCGTCTGGACACGTGAAAATCGGCGCAAATGTCGTTTAACGAAACGCCTTCGCGGCAGGACTGCATTTTAATCGCCAAATCGAGGAGGTCGTAAGTTTTTTCATACGGCATGGAGCAACCTTTTCAATCTGTTTCCGTTTGTTTTCAGAATAGAATGAAAATGATCGGATTGTCCATATCCGGCTTGCCGGAACGCGTCAGAATATGCCGTGTTCGGTCAGCCACAGCAGCGCCTGCAGACGGTTGGTGATGTTCAGGCGCGTGTAAATGCGGTTCAGGTGGACTTTGACGGTCGACGTGCTGATGCCCATTTTGTAGGCGATCAGCTTGTTCGGCATGCCTTGCGCCAGACAGCGCATGACTTCGATTTGTTTTGGGGTCAGATGATGCGTCATTGTTTTGTTCCTTTCAGTCATGCACCCGCGAATTAATACTTTTGATTGAGATGTCTTTGCGTGTAAAGCGTCGGGCGGCGTGGAAAGTGTTCAATACGATGCGTAATTTTTGCAACGGACGGCGAATCTTTTTATGATTCGATTGACAACAGCCTTGAATTGAAACACCATAAGATAATCATATTTGATACGCGTCAGTTTGAAAACGACCCGTTTTTATATGGGGGATATATAATCAATGACGACATTTAAAGCGAATTTGTCTTTTTTAAGGGAACTGCTGGCGCTGAAAGAAGTGATCGACGCGGGTCAGATTCAGGGGGCGGCGCGCCGAAACGGCATCAAACAGTCGAATTTGTCGAAAATCATTTCCGATCTGGAATCCGAACTGAACACCCCTTTGCTGAACCGTTCCTCCAAAGGCGTCGAACCGACCAACACCGCCCGTCTGCTGTACGCCGACATCGACAACATAGCCAAAAGTCTGGATAAAATCACGGCGGCGTTCGCTTCCGCGGAAGATTTGACGGGATACGTCACCGTTTTCGTCGACGACGGATTTTTGGGAAACCGGCTGTTAAAGGAATTGTCGCTGTTTTACGCGCTGCATTTGAAAATCAGGCTGGATCTTTTGACGGACAAACGGTTGAACCCGTCCGATTACGATTTGGCGGTCGTTGCCGACGTTCCGCCGTCGATTACGGGAAAGATCCTGTTTAAAACGGACAGTCGAATGCATTTGTACGCGTCGCAATCGTATTTGGAACGGCGCGGAACGCCAGAAAGTTTGTCCGATTTGTTGGAAAATTTCGATTTGTGCATGCATCAGTCACTACTGAACGCCGACACGAACGGCTTTGTTTTGAAAAAGGCGAAGCATATGAATACGACGTCGGATTCCGAAGTCGTCGTTTTCAAACTGGTTCAATCGGGCGACGGCGTTTCCATTCTGCACGATTGGCTGGCGCGCGAAGTGCCGAATCTGGTTCAGCTGGATTGCGGCGGTTTTGAAATGACGCGGACGTTTTTCGGCATAGCCAATTCCGCCGTTGAAAAAACGCCGAAAATCCAAGCGTTGATGAATCATCTGCGCCGTTTGTCTGATTCCGGTTTTATCGACGATTTCGATTTTTTTTGATTTAGACGCGGAACGCGACGGAATGCGATTTCGGGGAAAAATCGTCTGAAACGGGCGGAAAAAACTCCCGCCTGTTTTTCTGAAAATAAACGCGTTTCGGAAAATTGAAATAAACATATCAATTATAGCGTGTTTTATTGATAAAAATAACGGACTTTTTATAAAAAAACGCTGGCGCGTCCGTTCAAACGGTGTATGGTTTTATAAATTGTTTCTTTTTTACGGGGATATGTTTCTATGCGTTTTGTCACACTGCACGGTCTGTCCGTTTTGAACCGCCGCTATCGATCCGTTTTAATCAAATGCCTGCTGGCGGGAATGGTGTTTTTGCCGCACACGGCGAGCGCTTATTTAAATTTCGACGACGCCACCGGCACGATAACCGTGAATCAAGACTCGGCACTTGAGAACTCTGTAGAAAATATCAAAACGATCTCGTTCGGTAACAAAAAAATCCTTGACGGTCAAGGACACACTCTTTCCGGCTCTGACGGAGGAAGCCTTACACTCTCCACTTCGGGAACGACGTCCGGCGGATCGCTGAACGACATCACGTTAAAAGCTTCCGAAATCGTGGGTGACACGACAGAATCAACTCCTGTTAAAATTACGGGCAAAGTTGTTTTTGACGCGGCGACGGTTTCAAACATCAACCTTAATATTTCGAACGACGCGAACCTTGTTATGAACGGCACGATGCAGGGCGGCAAGCTGTCGGGCGGCGCGGCGGCATATTCGGAAGGCGGGATTTTTAACAATGTGGACATAACGACGTTTTTCGGCACCGCCAAAAACGCGACCTTTAAAAATGACAATTCATTTGCGTTTAATAACGTAAAATTTTCCGGCACAACGACAATTTACGCGGACAATGTTTCCGGAAAATACACAAACTCGAAAGATCCGGACCATAAAAACAGCCTTTATGCCGGTGAAAAACTGGTTTTGAAAAGCTCCGGCGGCAACGGCGCCGGCACATGGAATTTAGGAGATTCAAGACTTTATTTTCGAGGCGGAGCCGTCCAAGGAAACTTGGAACGCGGCACGCTGAGTTTCTCTGATGAAAATTCCGTTTTTTCAGGCCGCTTGCAAAACGTCACCATCGTAACGCCGACGGCGGAAAGCTGGAATTGGAACGGAAACATACAAATCGACGAATTCTCGGAAAATGTCACGCTTGCCCTTGGTAAAGACGACGCCATGGTCGTTCCGTACACTTTAACCCTGACGGCGGACGCAAACAACATATCGAAAGTGACCATAAACAGCGATACGACCGTCAACGGAAACGGGCACACCCTGATGGCCAATGAACTGTATCTGAACTATTTCAACGCCTACCTCAACAACGTTAAGATCAAATCAAACGGCGATTTTTCCGTAACGACCCAGGGGGGATACGACGGAAATGTGCTGAACCTGACCAATTCGTCGCTGAGCGCGGCAAATTCGATCACCGCGGGCAACATCAACGTGAACGGCACGCTGACCGTTGATTTGTACGCGACCGCCGGCGACACCACTTTTTCCGCCGACAAAATTACGGGCGAGAACGGGGCGACGGTTCGTTTTCAGACCGCCTCCAATGTGACGTTGAGTTCAACGGGAACACTGAAAATCTCGAATGTTTTACTGGATTTTGCGGATACGGTTGCCTCTGTCGGTTCCGCCGATTTTACGAACACCCGAATGAAGACTAATCTGAAGCTTTCCGACTCTATCAGATTCGGCAATGCCTCGTTTAAAGAAAACAACATTATAACAGCCAACAGTATTTCTGCGGCTTCAATTACCGTTTCAAACGGCAGTCTGACGTTGAAAAATCTGGATGGCACGGGCAGCGGCGTGCTGAATGGCAATTTGACGGTGAATCCCAACGCCGCTTTTACGGGCAATCTTGCGGGAAATATGAGCTTGTACGGTCATTTCACGGGCGATATGCAGGGGGACATAAGAGTTTCAACCAATCACGACTGGTCTTTCAACGGAAAATTCAACGGCAACATTGAAGCGACATTCAAAGACAGCGTTTTTGATACGACCTGTTTGAAATTGACGCAGGGTTCGACAATCGGCAGTCTGACGTTGGAGAGATCCTATGATTCCAAATCCGCAGATGTTATCGTTAATTCCGACCTTGCGGTTTCAAATTTGATTTTTAACAATAAGAGAGAGCAAGCCTCGTCAGATCCTGAAAACGCCGGAAAGATCACCGGAACGGGAACGTTGAAAGTGGATAAAGTTACCGTAAACCGTGTGGCAAATGCAGTATCGGAAAATCAAAATGTTTATTTCGATGGAATCAGCATCGCCGCGTTGAACGACAATCTGTCCTTCGACTACTGGGATTATTCCTCCCGCCTTGACTTTACGGACTCCCGCTATGACTTTACGAACAACGCGATTTCCGCGGGGAACATCATTACATTTTACCGAAAGGCCGTCTTTAACGGCAATTCGTCGCTGACCGCGCGCCACACAGAGGCGGATGATATAATCATCAACGGCACTCTGACGGTAAGCGGATCGCTGGCGGCGAACAGCATCACGGGCGGAACGGACGGAACGTTGAATATTGTCCTCCCCTCCTCTGGCACGAAAGGAGTAATCGTGTCGTCCTACGAACCGGTCAGCAACGTCAAACTGACGTTTGATTTGAAAAACGTCAAAAGCAAAAACGCGCAGCAATACTTTGTGGTTGGCAGTGGCAACTACGGTAACTACACGATTATTTCCGGAAATTACGATAAATGGGCGTTTTCCGCCGATGACTCCTTTACTTTGGAAGACTGGAAAGCCGACAAGGACGCGTACAAACTGACCGAAGACTTGTGGAACAAATCCCAAGGCACGCTGTGGATATTAAAGGTTGCGGGCGGTGCGGAAAGCGCGATCAACGACCTGCGCATGGCGGGGATTTACGTTTCCCCGACCGAGGAAAACGCGTCCAAAATCCTTGACCTGATCAGCAACAACCCGTTCGCCGACCGGCTGACCGATCTGCTGGACAGCGGCGACGCGGGATTGCAAAAGCAGGCTTTGCGCGAAATCGCCCCGACGGACGCGGCTTCTTCCGCTTTTAAAACGGCGAAAAGCGCGGCGCACGCCGTCATGAACGCCGTTTCCGACCGGCTGGGCGGAGCTTCGGACGTTTCCGGACGTTCGGGCGGCGATCTGACCGCCGGCGAATCCGCCGCGTGGGCGCAGGGAATGTTCAACCGCGCCAAAATGACGGGCGGCGACGGGTTCACGTCCGGCACGGCGGGATTTTCCGCGGGCGTCGAAACGAACTTGACCGACGAAATCAAAGCCGGCTTCGGCTACGCGTTCGCTTCGACCGGCATTAAAACCGGACGGTCGAAAATCAACGCGGACACGCACACGGGGTTCGTGTACGGCGAATACGCGCCGGGCGCGCTGTACGTCAACGCGATGCTGGCTTACGGTCGTTCCGATTACGACGACAAAGCCAAGCTGTCCGGCATGAAAAATTCTTATAAAGCAGACACTTACAGCGCGCGGGTCGCGGCGGGGTACGACATGGGCACCCTGACGCCCGAAGCGGCTTTGCGGTTCACGGCTGTGCGTCAAAGCGCCTATACGGACGATTTGGGCGCGCGCGTTTCCGCCAAAAACCTGAACACGACGACGGCGGTTGTCGGCGCGAAAGCCGGCAAAGACTTCGCCGCCGGCAAATACACCGTGTCGCCGGAAATGAAAGCCGCGCTGACTTACGACATCGCGCGCCCGAACGAAAGCCGCATGGTCGTCCTGCCCGACGGGTCGAGCTACGTCGCCGCGGGCGAACACCTGAACCGGCTGGGGGTCGAGGTCGGGGCGAAAGCCGCCGTCCGCTTGACGAACGAAGTCGAATTGTCGCTGTCCTACGACGGCGCGTTCAAAGAACACTATCAGGATCACACCGGCTTGATTAACGTCAAAGTCGATTTCTGATTTTAATCAAAGCAACGTAAAACGCCGTCCGACGCATGCCGGACGGCGTTTTTCCATACGGCGGAAAAGACGGGA
>ERZ808245.86-NODE-86-length-57040-cov-7.396174_pt1 | contig 57040 bp, 54 predicted proteins | sample MGYA00521243_ERZ808245 | MGnify/ENA primary metagenome ERZ808245 (study PRJEB31516, sample SAMN03275576) | gut metagenome | biome: mammalia-associated habitat; material: feces | host: Papio cynocephalus | place: Kenya | collected 2012-07-07 ... | reverse complement strand
ACTCTATCATTCATATGAAGACATAGAAAAGACTCATTTCAAAGAAGTCCTTAACTATGGATCATCTGTTCTCCAATACCTAATGGACAAAAACATAGTTGTTAAACAGACTAAAACAACTACTAGTGATCGTAAAGTAATAGAAATAGTACCTAACATTCCTATTCCTACACTAATAGAAAAAACAAAGTCTGTTTATCCTATCAGAACAGTAGAATCATCTAAACTCAAGAAAGATGAAATCCTACATTCTGTAAACATAGCAAAGCTAAACAAGTCTTGCTTAGACCTATTAGTCTATCAAAACAATATACCTTTGCTAGTTCGTAATCGTAATCTAAGTAGATCAAAGAGAGTTCCAAAGAATGAATCCAGTATAGGTGAACCCAACTACATTCTAGAAACAGAACTCATCAAATCCTACATAAAAGATTACGATGAACAAATCATCTTTATGAACCATTCATATGACAGAAGAGGTAGACTGTATTCAACAAACTATCCTCTATCATTTCAATCAGATGAATATACTCGTTCTTGTTTTGAGTTAGCATTCAAACAACCTATAAACGAGAATGGACTAGTCTGGTTAAAAAGAGACATAGCTAATCTAGCTGGATTAGATAAACATACCTATGCTCGTAAAGAAGAATGGTTTGATAGTGCTAAATATGACATCATAGAAGTAGGAAGAACAGGTAGAATAGATCCTAAGAATGAAACATTCCAAAGTCTAGATAAACCTATTCGTTTCATATCAGCTTGTAGAGCATTCGTAGACTATATAGAAAATAAACCTAGTGGTTACCTAACCTCTATAGACTCTACTGCAAGTGGTAGTCAGATAATGGCACTATTAACAAGAGATGAACTTGCTGCTAAATATACGAACATCACTAACGATAAAAATAGATGGGACATATATAGTGAAGTAGCAAGAGAGTTCTACAAACTCAAGAAAGATCCTAACAAGTTCACCTATCTAACAGACAGAAAACGATTCAAACAAGCTGTTATGATAAGTGGTTACAATGGTAAGACAGCAGTAGAAAATAACTTTCCTGATCCTAAAGATAGAGAGTTATTCTATGAAGCTATGCGTACCATCTGCAAAGGTGCTAAAGAACTGACAGAACTTATTAACCAAGCATATCTAGACAATAGTGATAAAACCTATATGTCTTGGATTATGCCTGATGGTTTTCAAGTTTGTATTCCTCAGTTTAAAGCCAAATGGCATAGGATCATAAACAAAGACTTTGAGTGTATGTTCAAGTATGATGCTATAGAATGTGATGTTAAGACAAATAAAAGATCTCTTTGTCCGAATTTTCTGCATTCTTCCGATAGTTTTATCTGTAGAGAACTATTACGCAGATGTATCAGTAAAGACATAGAGATAATGTCAGTACACGATTCATTCTATTCTCATCCTAACAATATGTCAATCATTCTAGATACATACAATGACATATTACAAGACATTAATACACTCAAATATGACTTAGTTGGCAGTTTCTTAACAGACATCTATGGTAAGAAAATGTCTAATCCTTATTCTAGCCGTAAATCATTAGATGATATTCGTTATGCTAGATATAGTTTGTGTTAGGAGGTAAAAGATGACGAACGAATTCAACAATATACCTATCAGAGTATTCTTCAAAAAGTGGGATAAAACTGATGGTAGAACAAGAGTACTAACCATAGGTAGGAGAGAATTCTCTAATTTGTTATGCAGAAGTGGTAAGTTAAAGACCAACATATACAAATATACCGAAGACTATGGTAGAGTACAACTAGAAGAGCGTTATGAATGTGTCAATGATCTAACAACATACATTCGTAATAAATTCAAACAATATACTCGTGAACAAGGGATTGTTTTGGATATGGAGTTTATTGCTTAAACCATTATGGAGATGTACAATGACATTAACAATGGCATTTGTCATAGTATTGTTCATTATGTGTCTTATTTATGCTTACTATTTCGATAAACTAGTGTAGCACATAGCACATAATGCTATATACCATTGCAACTTATAGTTGTGATGGTATTTTTTTTACTTATGACTTAGACTTTCCTAATAGCTACTGTGTGTTTTTGAATAGTGAAGACACATACATCTCCTTTGAATAGTGAGAAATTTTACATTTCTCCTTTGAATAGTGAGAAATTTTACATTTCTCTTTTAAGAGGTTTGGTGAGAGATCTTGTATCTCTCATCTTACTTTCATCTAAATACAGGAGTCTATAATGGAAAACATTCAAAGCAAGATCTTTGTAGACTTATCAGTATCAAGAAAACTTCTTGCTGATTGTATCATCTTCCAACAAGATAAAGACCTAACTCAAAATGACAAAGACAATAACCTTAGACTTATGAAAATAAACTCTATACTCTATAATATAGAGTCTTTATTATCCAATGCCTTTTACGAATACAAAAACATATCAAAATTAGCAAAAGAGTATAAACATAGACTAGACTATTCAGAAAAGATTCTTTTCCATTTAAGAGGCATTTCTGATTGTTTAAACACTATAAAGGAGAAATAAAATGATTAGCAAACAAATATCTCAACAAAGAAAAGAGATTCAGTCCAAGATAGACTGTCTATTCAGAGAAATAGCTGGAATATCTTCTGTTAAGCCTGACTTAATCTATGACAATGATGAGAAACTTGATGATATACAATCTAGAATTAGTCAGATTCATCAATTAGTTGGACAAGATAGATCACTCTATCTTATCTCAATGAAACTATCATAATAATAGAGGATATACAATGATTTATGAAAATCCTTATCCTAAATATGATGATGATGGTGAATTAAATAAACGATGGATAGAGTATGAAGAGAAATTAGAAATGGCTGAGACATTAGCTGAACAAGAGTATGAAAGAAAAAAAGATGAAGGAATATCATAATGTATCTGCAAATAAAGAACATTAAATCACATATAGGTACTTGTCTTAAAATATCTGATAAGAATAAGACACAATGGATACATTCTGTCTATCTTAAAGGATATTCAATAGAAAATGATAAGACATATCTCTTGTTTGAAATAGTAGGATATAATGATATACTATATGGTTGTGAATTAAAAATAGAACAATCAAAGATAATAGACTATCTCTATTATGATGATGGTAGAGATTTAGACTATTATGGAGAGTATAGTGATTGCATTATGGAATCAGTTCATAAATCAGATATACTTGATGAGAACTATGAACAATGGTGTAACCAAATGGAGTGTCAATTATGTTGTTAACACAAATAAATAGAGTGAAATTATATCAAGACCTATTAAAATCTTATCATCTAGTAAAAGCTCAAGTATATAGTGATGCAATAGAAGTATTTGATGATATAATTAAAAGTATTGATGAAGAGTATAATAATGAAAGAAAAAAGATAAATAGTTATGCAGATCGTTATTACACTATAATAATGTCTTATCGTAGGAAATTACCTATTAACAGACAACCATTATTAAAGAAGTTTGAATACTTCTTTCATCAATCATTCTATCTTATAGCAAAAGAAAGAGTATATACAGCATATTCTTATATACAAGATATGAAAGATATTGCAACTAAACTAAAAGGATAAAATCAATGACAGCAGTAGAACTAAAAGATATAGAGACTAGACTATCTATATGGAGAGGTGAAAGACACTTAACCATAGAAGGACAGAAACAAGGATTAGTATCTAACATACTAGAAGAACTAACAGAATATTCTAGAAGTCAAAATGACTTAGAAAGAATAGATAGTCTGTGCGATATTATGGTCTTTACAGTCAATTCTTTTGATTATATTGAACTATATAAAGGATTTACTGTATCTGAAATGCAATCTATACCAGAAGCAAGAGCATTAGCTATCAGTGTATTAGAAGACATTATAAATCGTCCTTATTATGTCATTTATGTTTGTTGTCAAGCAATTAGAGTAATGGGATATAATCCTTATCATTGTATGCTAGAAACATTAAAAGAAATTTCTAGTAGAACAGGACATTATGATGAAACAATAGGTAAATTCGTTAAAGATACTTCTGATGAAGCTAAATCTAAATGGTATAAGGCAGATTATTCATTATGCAAGAAATAAAGTTTAAAGTAGATAGAAAGATCTACAATGAGTTTGGAGAAGAACAATTAGCATTCTATAGGAATTTAACTACAAAAGAAAAACATTGTTATAGAATGCATCTAAATCATTTTTATGATAGTTATGTATCACCAGAAGAATGGTTTCATAAATTTAAGAAAAAAACGAATAAGATAGAAAGTTATATCTTAGAAGTTATGGGAGAGAAAGCATTAATAGAATATAATAGTCTAGAGAATAGAACTAAATACAACTATTATGTCTATCTCAAACGAAGAGAGAATATAAGTCATATTAGTCCTAATATGATGCCATTAGAATGGTACTCAAATAAAGACTATGATGACAATAGTTTTAGAGATATAGCAGACAAGTTAGAAATACCAGTATATAAAGTTGTACAACTATATAAGAATGGTATGAGAAAGATAAGATATATACTTAAATCAGATCCATCTAAATATAGAGAGTGGAATGAATTCTTTAAAGAAATGTAAGGAGAAATGAGATGATAGCATATCAAGACAAAAAAGAGTTAATACCAGAAGGTAAGTACCTATTCTCTGTTACACAAATACAACAGTTCTTTAATAATCCTAATGAATTCTTTAGGAAAGTTATAAGAAAAGAGACTATACCTTTTAATTCAAATCAGACTGCATTAGGAACACTTATCCATTATGCCATATCACAAATGTATGATAAGAAAGAAGTAGAACAAAAAGAAATAAACGACTATCTTAATTCTATTGATGATATAGATAGAATATGGGTGATAAGTAAATACAACGAAATGAAAGATGATGTTCTTAATAATGTTAAAGGAATAAGTCTTGATTATCCAACAGAATGGGAAAAGAGTTATACTCTACAACTCAGTGATAATGTCTATATAGGTGGAACAATAGATGTGAGATATGACAACCTATTATTAGACTTTAAAACATCATCTAAACTAACATTAAAAAAAGAAGATGAATTACCACAAAAGTATATAGATCAACTCTATACTTATAGCTATATATTACATCATAATGGTGTTGCTATTGATAAATGTGGTATATGCTATTTCACTATACCAGAAGTAAATAGAACTAGTCTTATAACAGGTAAAAGAATGAAAGACTATCCTATGCAATTCTTTATAAAAGACTTTTATTTGCAAGCTGATTATTTAACTACAATACAAAAAAGATTATTCTTGATTGCAGAGAGTATAGAGTATGTTCTTAAAAACCAAGATACATTCTATCTATTTGCAAGAGACTATGATTTAAAGGCAAAATAATGGACACTAATGAAGTAATATACACAATGTTAATGATGTTTTGTTTAATTGGAATGGTTTGGAGTATGAGTAAATTTTAAGGAGTGTAATATGAGTATTAGAGCGCATTTAGTTAAAAAGTATGATGTGGATTATGGTAGTTGTTTAGGTTATAACAATGACTATAATGCTCTATCAGAAGATTTAGATGGTATAGGTATAGACTATTCTACTGATGAATACTGCAAATATCATTATGTTAATTCTCATTCTATCATAGAGATGTATGAGAAGTTTCAACCTAAAGGTTTTGTAAATCTTACATTAGAAGAGAAAGATCTACTGACTAAACTCTATGAGGTTGCTACTAAATCTCAGTATGCTGTTGATGAAGTGATTATAGAATGGTTCTAGTCTAAAAATACCTAAGGAAATAATATGGATAATCTATTATTATATTATGACAATGCTATTCATCTAGCAAATGTAAATAGACATAAGTTCATTCAACCAGAACACCTATTCTATGTAGGACTAAAACTCTCTAATAGTTTTGCTAACTATCTAGAACAAAAAGGTTGTTCTGTTAGTCAGATCAAAGATAGTCTTATTAATCATTTTAAAAATCTAGAAAGAATGAGTAATGGACAAGACTATACAAATGTTAGCAGAGAGTTCTTGCAAGTTGTAGACTTTATGAACAATCAAAGAGAGAAAAACTATATACATTTCTTACAAGGTATTATGCAATTAGATGATACTTCATTTGCTAAGATGCTTATCATAAGACATAATCTTTTAGATACATCTATTTCTGATGGTAATTCTATCTTATCTCAATTTGCTAGGAATATAACACAAGATGCAAAAGATAATAAGATAGAAAAAATTATAGGTAGAGAGTATGAGATAGACAGAATTAAAAAGATACTCTCAAGAAGGAATAAGAATAATCCTATACTTGTAGGAGAAGCAGGGGTAGGTAAGACAGCAATAGTAGAACAATTAGCATTAGAATTAAAAGATAGTTCTATAATCTATTCTCTTGATATGATGTCATTAATATCGTCAGGACAAATAGAAATGGCTCTTAAATCGATTTTAAAAGAGATAGAAGGTAAAGATAACATCATACTCTTTATCGATGAAATACACTCTATTGTAGGAACAGGAAGCTATAAAAATGCTGATATGAGTAATCTACTCAAACCAGCATTAAGTAGAGATAGTGTTAAGATTATAGGAGCAACTACATTCTTAGAATATAGAAACACTATTGAAAAGAATAAAGCATTAAATAGGAGATTTACTCGTATAAATGTAGAAGAACCTAGTGTTGAAGATGCAATAGAAATGATTAAAGCAAACAAGTCTATTTATGAGAAATATCATAATATAATCTTACAAGATGAAATTATTTCTAATAGTGTTGAATTTGCTAAAAAGATATTTGTAGACAAACAACTACCAGATTCAGCTATTGACTTAATAGATGAACTAGGAGCTTATTGTAAGACAGAAAAGATTAAAGAACCTTCTATTGAGAACTTAGAACTAGTATTGAGTAAAATGACCAAGACTAAAAGAAATTTTGAATTCAATAAAGGTGAACAATTAAAGAACCTATCTAAAAATCTTAAAGAAAATATCTTTGGACAAGATGACACTATAAATAGTGTTATATCTGTTTTAGAGAGAAACTATTCTGGATTAGGAAATGAGAATAGTCCTTTAGGAGTATTTCTATTCACAGGTAATAGTGGAACAGGAAAGACAGAATTTTGTAAGAAATTAGCAGAAGGTTTAGATATTCATTTTGAAAGATTTGATATGAGTGAGTATTCTCAACCTCACGAACAAGCTAAGTTTATAGGTTCACCAGCAGGATATGTTGGATATGATGATGGTGGTATATTAACTAATGCTGTTAGAGCAAATCAACATAGTGTTATTCTATTTGATGAAATAGAGAAAGCACATCCTAGAATTATGAATACTTTCTTACAGATATTTGATAATGCTCAATTAACTGATAGTAGTGGTATTAAAGTATCTTTTAAAAACACTATTATAGTTATGACTAGCAATCTAGGAACACAAGAACCAAATAAAATGGGTTTTGTTGAAGAAATAAACGAAAAAGAAAATCAAGCTATCAAAGATTTCTTTGCACCTGAATTCATAAATAGAATAGATAGTATATGCTATTTTAAAGATTTAGAAAAAGAAACTTTGTATAGTATAGTTGATAAAGAGGTATCCTTATTGTCTAAAAAGATAAAAGGACTTACTATTAATCTTAATGATAAAGTAAGAGAGTTTTTAGTCAATAAAGGATTTAAGAAAGAATATGGTGCTAGAATACTCAAAAGAGTTATCTATAATGAGATAAGCTCTAAATTAAGTAAAGAAATACTCTATGGTAATTTAAAGAATGGTGGTATTGTTAATCTTGATATAGATAAAGATGAGATAAGTATTAAGGTTAAGAAATGACAAAACCATTAAGAAAGGATTATAGAACAGAGTATGAGTACCATAAAGCAATAGAAAGATTCTGCAATAGAGAAGAAAGGAAAAAATATGACACCAATAAGAAACAAAATGTATCGAGTAATAAAAGCAAGAAAGACAGACTATCTTGATTATAAAGAATTCTGTGTTCAATTACCAACTCTTATGGATGGTATTCATCTTAGTACAATAGATGGTCTACTCCAAGTATACTTTGGGAGTAATTATAGACATTTACAGAGTATATTTGAATTCACAAGAACTATGTTAGCTATGAAAGCATTAAGAACATTTACTTGTTCTAAGAAAACATTTGATGATTGTATTATTGACTTCATTAACTACAAACGACTATGTGAAAAGGCTTTGGATGAATTATGTTATAATAATTATGATGTGAAAATATATCTAGATCCAAAGATATTCAATCCATTGTTAAATGATAAAAAGATAGATATAGATCTTATTAAATTTATAATTAAGAAGGAATTCAAAGACTATATGATGTCTAGATTATTCTTTCAAGATTAATTCAATCCATTAGCTACTATGTTTTTATGAACAATTATGGAGGTGTGATATGTTAATGTAATATAGATATAATTATGAGAAATAAAACAAAAAGGACAAAATATGAAGAAACAAGGTTTTAGCTTGCTTATCGTAGGATATGAGAACACAGGTAAATCTATGTTAGGTAGTAGGATAAAAGATTGTCTTATCATCAATTGTGATCATAAGAGATATGTGTTTGATGCTATACACTCAAACTATATCAAATGGAAAGGAATTGATGATTTCAAATCTTTTATTAATGCTAAAATAGTTGCTTATAAAGATAAGTATGGTTCTTTTCCAAAGAATGTAGCTATTGATACAGTAACTCATATGTATAATAGTATGATTAAGTACAATAGTGAAAAGAGTAACAACAATTTCAAAGTTATGGAAGAGAACAATCAAAATACTATTGATATAGCAGATTATTTTAGACAGTTGAATTCTAAAGGTATTAATGTCATTATCTTTGCTCATACAAAGATTGACCAAAAGACAGATCAATTTACTGTACCTGCACAAGGTTCGTTTAGAGATAGTGGTTCTTGGCAATCATTTGTTAGTGAAGCATTCTTCATAAGTAGAGATGGTGAATCACATCTAGTTGTACTTAAAGATGCAAATAATAGATGTGTAAGAACAAATATCAAAGAAATCAACGAAAGTAGTGAAGCTATCATTAGTGTTGATTTTAACAAATTTGACATTAATGAACATTTAGAAAAGATTAGTTCAAGTATAGTTGATGAAACAAAAGAACTATAAAGATATTTATATGGAGGAATAAAATGAAAATATCTGTAGAATCTAACAAAGCAGAATTTGTTAAGGAAATTAGCAAGTTTGCTAACAGTGGAAGTAGTTACATAAACGAATCAGGTTTGTTTAATGTAAAAATCAACAAAGCATTGTTTACATCTGCTTCAACAGGTTCAAAGAAATTTACTTTGAATGTAACAAAAGAAGGTGGTGATGTAGAATCAATCATCAATCTTGGTGTTGTGTTTAAAGCAGATGGAACTAAGAATGTTGTTGCTTACAACAGACTATTATCTTTGCTAGAGCTATTTAAGATTAGTGGTGTTGATACAAAACCTACTAAGATTAAAGCTGCAAATGGAGATGAAATAGAAGCAGAGGAAATCAAAGAACTTGCTAACAAGACTTTAATTATTCAAGTTCAAAAAGAATATTCTAAGTATAACGATAAGATTTATCGTAACTTGAATTTGATGGATGCTTTTAGAGTTTCTGACAAAGCAAATGCTGTTGAACTCTTAAACAACAAAGATATAGGTTCTCGTTATGCTTGGCTAGAAGAACATAAAGATACTTATTTCAAGGATAAGTATAATGGTGTTGAAAAAGCTGAAGTAGATGCACATTATGCTTCTAAATCTAAAACACAAAATGATGCTAAAATTGAAATTGACGAAGAAGAAGGAGAATTACCATTCTAAAACTCAACAAAGAGTCAATTCAATATAAAACTGTCAATAGAGCAGACTGGTATAATCGTATAGGTGATCATAAAACCATAGAGGATGTACTAGTCTCTCTATCTGCATTAAGAGTACTGTACTATAATAAGACAGGAAATCACGATGAATATAGAGAAATCTCTGAACAAATCTTTGAACTATGTGGACAAATGACAAAGGATTTATGTGAAAACAAGTGAATATATCATAGGTATTGATGTTGGTGGTAAAGGTTCTTTATGTGTATTAGAGAATACTAACTTAAAAACATTAATACCGTTTAAAAGCATTAGAAGCTACCTTAAAGAGCTAGAAAATGCTAAGAAGGTATATACACAGCATAAGTTGTCCATATGGGTAGAAAGTGTTCATTCTATGCCTAGACAAGGTGTAAAATCTATGTTCACTTTTGGACAGAGATTTGGTGAAGTTATAGGTGTTTTAGAAGCTTATGATTTAGGATACAATCTAGTATCACCTAAACAATGGCAAAAGGATTTGACCAACTCTTATGACTTCGAAATAGATAAAGAAGATATAAAACTATCTATAGGTAAATTTATCTATAAGAAGTATGGAGATAAAGTTAATTTACTCAAAAGGACAGGTTCTATAAACACAGACTTAACTGACTCTATTGCAATTGCTTTAACCTATTCTGAAAAATCTGTAGAAAGGAGGAAAAAGCTATGAATGAACAAATTCTTTCAAACTTACAAGAAGCATTAAGTTCTGCTGGTGTAGAAGCTTCTAATCTACAAACACAAACTAGTGATGCTTCTGTTCAACAAGAATCTCATTTCATTGATGAAATCGTTCCATTACAAACTTCATCAAAGGAAACTCAATATTCAGGTAAATGAGTATAAATAGGGGTTAATACCCCTATTCTCTACCAAAGGACTCACAATGATTATAAGAATAAACAAAGATAAAGAATCAGTAATCAATAGGACTTTTCTACAAATCTTAGAATATATTTATCTACTAGGTGAAAAACCAAATTGGATAAGAATTAAAAAGAAGGATTTTGATACTTCTCAATTAGATAGTTCTTTCTTCTATTATGATTTTGATGATAAATCAGAGCATCTTTATATACTTAACATATCAAAATATAGAAAGTATTATGATATTATGATGTTATTATTAGAGAAAGGACATAACAATACTCGGTATTTAGTTGTACCTAGTGAATATGTTCAAATTAACAGTAGTGATTTAATTCTTGTTGATAGAGAAAGTTATACAACTTCTCTTGACGAATATGAACAAACATATAATGAAGTGTTCTCTAGATATAAGAAAGAAATAGAAACAACAATTATTAATCAAACAAGTTCTACAAAAGAGATAGTCAATATACAAGATTGTCTATCTATAAGACATCTATTTCTCATAAGAAATACAAGTTATCAGAATGATTATAGTACTACAGATTTAAATGGATATTATATTAATCCAAATATGGCAACTCTTCTAAATGGTAAAAGAGTTACGATAGATATGTTGTTTGAATTATTTGGAGTTGATAAAGATAAACTATGTGATAAACTAACTAAACTTAAATCAAAACAACTAGGTATAGCTCTTATAGGTTTAGGTGGAACTATGAGCAACTTTACTTATTTCTTGAATGAAATGGTTGAGTATTTTAAAATAGACAACCTATTTGATACATTAGTTGTTTATGAAAATGATAGTCTAGAAATAAGTAATTTACCTAGAATACCACTAGATTATATAACACCTATTAGAAGAATGAATAGTGGTGGAGTAATTCCTAAATTAAATATATTTAGAAATCTAAGAAGTTTATTTAAAACTAATTTGTTGCAAGAAAATAGGTTTATAGAATATAAAGCTAAAGCATTTGACTTTGTTATAGGTTCACCAGACTTAGCTACTAGAACTAATATGTTCAATAGCGATAGTAAGAATTTCATATGTCCTTTACATTTCAATAATGAACTTGTTATATTTGAAAATCCTAAAGTATTAGCTTCAGATATGGTACAAGAAACATATGGAAGTATAGAACTAACATTCTTCTTCTTAAATATGTTCAGAATGACTATTGAACTGATAGACATTATGTTAAAAGATGAGTTAGCAATAAATGAAAAAGTATTTTCGTTCAACTCAAAAGAATCAATAGACTTCTTTGCAGAAAATACTAAAAAATCTAATTACTGCTACATACTATCATAAGGAGTAATAATGTTTGTATCACCATTTCAAAAGTTGTTTAACGAATATCAGTATGAAAAGACTAATACTGTTGATAAAGCAATCAATGCATTGTACTTTAACTCTAATAGTTGGTATTATAATAATAGGCTGATGACAATCAGTACTGATAATATCAGAGAAGCAATGCAATATAAACTCAAATTAGAGAATAGTGAGTATATAGATTGTACACAGTATATTGAGAAAATATATGCTCAAAAAGATAATTTTGTCTTTAATACATATCTATCAAGTGATTTGAATAGTTTTCTAAAAGAACTCTATCGTATTATAATGGATGATAGATTTGCTGACAAAGAGATTCTTGGTATTATGTATAAATACAACGATAAGATGATTAATTTACTTCATCCATTGAATATACTAAACTTTTGTCATTGTAGAAAGAGTCTAGATTTCGATAATTATGAACTTACATTCTTATTGTATCCAAAGGAATATATAGACCAGAATATCAACAATTGTACTGAAGATATGTTCTATAACTCTATGGTTAAGACATTAAGCGTAATCGTAAACAATCTAGGAAAAAATATTGTACAAGATGAGACAGAGGATGTTTACATAGACTTTAATAATCATCGTGTATTTAAGTCTAATTGTATTAAATCACAAGCTTTTGTATTTCCTGTTGATAAGATGGCTTCTACATCATTAGTACCATTTTATGGTTGGAATTATGCTGTTTATAACAACAATAAATTTATTGGTGAAAGTCTTGTTTGCGATGTTAATAAGACAGGAAATATAAGCAGTAAAGGTGTATATTGTACTGGTAAACTTCCAACAAATATAGAAGGATTACAATCATTAAGAGGGAATAATCTTGCTAGTTCTTATACAAATAAATGTATAGACATTAAGCATAATTACTCTTGGATTAAAGCTAATATAAGAGTAACAAAAATGCTTATAGAAAAAGGATTAAAAAGTGAGTAGTATAAAGAAATATATGAAGACTAGAAATGAGATAATAGGTAGTTTTTATACTCATAAAATGACATTGGTAAAGAATTCACTTGAAAGAATGATGCATAATGTTAAAATTGTCCCATTAAAAAGTATGAAAAACCTCTTTATCTATATTAACAAATCTTATTTAATTAGTTTAGATCAATTTCTTAAAGAGGAAGAAATTATCTTTAATGAACAAAGAGATGATAGTGTGATAGAACAAAGAGAACATACACTCAAGACAATAAGAGAAATGAAAGATCTTCTAGACAATAATAAGACAGGATGGGTAGTATTTTATCCATTAAAACAAGATGATAGGGGAATATACTTTTCATATTATGTTGAAAAACAAAATGGAAAATACGATATTATTGATTTGTCGGATTTTAAAATGTCTATGTTTATAAAATCTAAGAACAATAAGGAATTCAATGAGCAGATTCTAAGAATATTGTTAAGAGATAGCTATTTTAATAATAAAAGATTTAGAATTACAGATAATGTAAATTTTGAGACATTATACATAAGTTATTAGGAGTAAGTATGGAAGAGAAAGAAATAAAGATAGTTGAAGGTTTTAATTATTATGTGGATGTCTTATCATTATTGAAGTATACGGAAAATATGAGAGATGATACAATAGAAAGTTTCTATAAAAACTTTATATTGTTCGTTAGAGAAACAAAAGAATACCATAGACAAAATTTTATAGATCATATTTATAAGAATGAACCTCACTTATTTAAAGAACAGTATCTTACAGCTAACGAACAGTATTTTCTTGATCTTATTACAGAATATAAAGAAGAAAATATGTATATTATTGTATCCAAAGCAAATGATAAAGGTAGAATATATATATATGAAAAATACTATATTAATAAACATTATGAAGCAGGAAATATAGAAAATGTGATTTTTAACGGTGAATGTAGTAGATTGCTATTATCTGACAAACTATTAGAAAAATACAAGAAAGAAATGGAGGAACAACAATGAATGTTGTAAAAGAAGTTGTGAACAAAACTGATGTTGCTTTTGTTTATTATAGAGAAAAAGATCTGAAAGACTTTAAAGAAAAGAGTGGTTCATTAACAGCATCTAATGAATACCAGTGTCATTATGATGCTTTGATGGTAACAGAGAAATATAAAGATGGTAGTTGTATTTATCATATATTTCCATTGGTATATTATAATTATCCACAGAAGGTTTCTACTGCTAGTATAGATTTTGATATGAAAGATGTATCTAAGACTGCTGAACTTTTAAATCAACATACTATGCAGAAATATAGTGAACTAAAAGAACTTATTACAAAAAGAAATTGTTTCTTACATAAGGACATTTCTTTTAGTTTGACTAGATACAACAATATACATAAACATCCTTAGGAGAATACAATGAAAAATACTTATGGTTTTTGGTTAAATAATGCTATAGAAAATTATGGTGTTGTTCCTTTGAGCAATATGAAAGAAATCAAACTAAGTCGTCAAAGTTTTTCTGGTACAGATACTCGTAAAGAAAAAGATAAGACTGGTATAGTTTATCCATTTGATGTGAATGAACAGATAAATGGGTTTGTTACTGCTTCTAGCATAATAGATCATCATAATAGTGATAGACATCTATTAAAGCGTACAGAAGTAAGAAAGTGTAGTAATGATGGAGAGCAACTACTCTATCAAAAGATACATAATACTTGTCATATAGTATTGCACGAAGATGAAGAACGATCAGATGCTATTATAATGGCTTTATCAAATAAACAATATGATTGTTCTGTTTATACAGATGAATGCAATAATGCCCTTATGCTGAATGTTATGTTGATGGAACAATATAAAGATTTTAATCCACTAGTTATAGTAAGTGAAAAGAATTTAGAGAAAAAAGTATATGAACAGGAACTATTCTCTATTGATGAACTTGACAAATAAGGTTGTATTATGGTTAAAAAGTTTTTGAGAGATAGAGGTTGTTTGAATAGAAGTATAAACAAGCACCTATTAGAAATAGTTGAATCTATTGATTCTAAACTAGAGAAAGAACAAAAACTTCAGTTGTTAGTTCATTATCTTATGGTATTTGCTAGTCATTTTAGAATACCTATCAAACATAACATACAGAATATACCTATCAATAGTATTACATTCTTGTTTAATTATAGTGGTTCTGGTAAAGATACCACTATAAATATGATTAAAAAGATATTTGAAAAATCTAATGACATTATACAAGAGAAAAGATTTATTTTTAACGAAATACAAGCACAAGCAGCTTACGAACTATCAACAGCAAAGAATAAGACTATAAATGACTTTTATATAACAACACCACCATTGGAAATAGGTATATCTACACAAGAAGGGTTACTATCTTGTTTAGAGGATAACAGCCAATTTCCATATGGTTCTATCAATATAGTCTCAAATGAGTTTATGGCTGAATATGCTAGAAATGTAAATATACAAAATATGATGAGTTCTATTGCTGAATTATATGATTTAGGCAATAAGAATACAAAGATGATTAAAGACAAGAGTAATCAACTCAATGGTGTTAATTCTGTTGCTTTATCTTGCTTATTTACATCATCATTCTCATCAATGGAGGATATTCAATTAAGGAATAGACTATATGGAGAGTTTAAATCTAGGTTTAGTCGTAGAAGTTCTATTACATTTAACAACATTAAAAAGCAAGAGAAAGCTATAACTAACCTAGATGAATGGTTGAATGATACTTTAGATAAAAGAAATAAGAATAATGAAGTTATATCAAAATATGGTTTGTATTTTAAAGAACTTGCTAAGAATATATTAGCATCAACAGAAAAAGAAATAGTGATTAATCAAGAAGCAGAAAGAATATTGTATGTATATAGAAAGTATTGTGAAACAATGTCAGAAAGTATGGATGAATTGACAAACGAATTATCTAGATTAAATATAATGAATAGATGGTTTAAAGTACTCAAATTATCTGGAGCATTAGCGTTATTCAATAATAAGTTTGTTATAGATGAGAATGAAGTTATAGAAGCTATAAATATAACAGAAATAATAAATGATAATATACAAGTATTTGAGAATGAATTATCTAAGAATGAATATGAGATTTTGATTGATTATTTTGAAAAAACAGATAAGACAAGTATAACTATACACGAACTCATTAAAGCAGGTTTAATAGGCAAGAAAACATTAAAGAATGACTTAGAGAATATAGTAAGATTAGCTAATTCAAAACAAGATAATGGTATATTTTATTTGAATAAAGATAAGGATATGATTAAGTATCAACCTACTGAATTATCTACTAAATTTGGAGTATCTTATATTGACACAAAAGAGGTATATGATAAAAAAGATAGAGTTAAATTTATGAATCAAAAGATGGGATATATTGAAGTAGATTTTGAATCATTGAAAAGAATGTTATCTAAGAACTTTATTTATTGTGGTTTTAAATTTAAAGATGGTATTAGAAACTCAGAAAATCTAATTAGACGAACAAACTTACTTATATTTGATATAGATAATAGTGAAATAAGTATGAGTGAAATGAGTAATTGTTTAGCAGATATAAAACATATAATATGTTCTACAAGTGATAAAACAAACATTTATAAATTTAGAGTGATTATTCCATTAGATAGATATGTTGAAATAGATAATTATAAGAACCTTATGAAATTAGTTGCAAAAGATTATTTGATAGGAGTGAATATAGACTTATTACCAGAATCTCAAATATTCTATTCTTATAAAGATGCAAATGTTATTGAGAATTTAGATGGAGAATTATTGAATATAAAAGAATATCTATTGATGGTAAAAGAGAATAATATAAGAGAACTTACACCAAAAGAAAGAAATGCTTTGTTAGATGATTCTTACAACACATTCTATAATGCTTACTATACAAGAGAAGGTGAAAGACATAAGAAGTTAGTATGGGCTATAGCTAAAGCATATAATATAGGAGCAGATTATAAATTTACTATTGAACTTATAAAAGATATAAACAATACTTGGCAAAATAAATTAGATGAGAAGGATATGGAAGGTATAGTTAAGTTTGCAAATAAAGTTTATAATAAGAAATAAAAATAACTAAAGGAAAAAGAATGAATAATAAAGACTTTAAAATTATTTTCTTTGATAGTGAAGGAAATATACACTACAACATAGAGTATGAATTTAATGATTTAGACTTTTTAAATATAATGTATGGAACTTATAAAGATATGCAATTTATCTGTATTTCGGATAATAAACTCTATAATCAATTAACTAAAATGGGTAGAAAGAAATCATTTAATGTAGTAGATCAAATCTTTATAGAACACTATATTAATTGTAAAGCAGCTAGTTCTATTATGTTTAGAATAAAAAAGAAAATAAAAGAATTTTGGAAAATATTTTATACAACTGTAATTAAAAATAAGCAAATCTATTTTATGAAAGATGTTGATGAAGCCGAAAAGCAAGGAATCAAATATGGTTTAGAACACCATAAGAGATTCTCTATCTTGCATTAAGTATATCTGTAAATCCATTCCATCTATAGAATGGTGTTAGGTTCCTTGATAACATACCAAACATATTATAGTTTTTATTGATAGCATTTTCATTTGACAATGGATCTACTATCAATGCTTCTCCAAATGGTAATGTAGATTGTAGGAAGTTAGCACCTAATATAGTGGATAGTGTTGAAACAGGATATTGCATAAAGTTTATTGCTGCTGCTCTTTGAACTTTAACATTAAATCTTATGAATTGTTGCATACCTATCTTATCTAGGAACATTAGGAACTTAGAAGTAAGTGGTATATTATAGTTAACAAACATATCTTGTGCTTTATTCATTGCTGATTGATTATCCAAATTCTCTTTTGTTTTAAATACTTCGTAAGCTATAACTCTTGGTATTATATCACCAAACCTATTGAACTTCATTGCTTTCTTATAGACATCACTAGACTGAGATAAGATAAGATTGTTGATAATAGATTGGGATACTTTACCTTTTAAGTCTGTCTTAGACAATAGCTTTTCTAATCCATTTCTAAGAACATTATCTATCTCATTAACATTAACTACTGTTTCATCTACGATATTACTATCAACACCATTCATCATAGGATAGAACACTCTACTGTTTAATAGTCTATTTTCTAGATTATTTATCTCAATAGTATATTTATCTATTTGTTCTTTCTTAGCTTTTCTATTATTAAGCAAGATAGAAAGTGTGTTTTGAGCTTCAGAATATGCTCTTAAATCGTTTTCCCACATTTCAAGCTCTTTCTCTATTGCTTGACTTCTTTCTGCAATTTGTGGGATAGATAAGCCTAATTGTGTAAGTGATGAGAAGTTAGACATAATGTTCATATACAATACTTTTGGATTTCTGATAAGAACAGTTTCTTTAACATCATTCCAGAATATATCAAAGATACTTTCTATTCTATTTAAGAACTTTCTCACAGTAGCATTAGATATATTTCTAGTTGCTTTAACACTTAATTTGTCTGCTTTAATTCCTAATAGATATTCAGCATTATCTTGTGAAATATATAGTTGTTTTATTTGTTCACTAGCAGGTTTATCTTGATTATACCTGAATAGTGTTTTAAGAAGTATAGCATAGACATTACCACCTAACATCAAATCTTTATTAGCAAAATCATCATTAGTCAAATCTATAATCTTAATATAGTTTTCTTCTGCATTCTTTAATTCAGAAGGACTACTATGAATAATCTTGTTATCATCTATAACTGCTAATGCTAGTTTGGCATTAAATCTATCTGCATTTTTCTTTTGGAATATAGAGTTTTCTAGTCCTAATAGTTGTTGTTCCATTGAATTGTCTAGTTTAGACATCTTCTCTATCATAAACTTAGATTGTTTAGTTCTTAATTGAACATCAGCATTGGTAGAATATCTGTACTCCATAAAGTTTCTTTTGATATTTTTTCGTATGGTATCAAAATTATAATCATCTGAACTGGATATAATATGTTGTTCTGCTTGAAATCTCTTTTCTGCTTCATCAGATATGACTTGTTTTTCATTATCTGTCATAGACATATTATCACTCAACAATGAACCACTTGTCTTATTCTTTACGCCTATAAAGGCATAAGGAGTATATTTAGATGAATAAGAGAATTTACTTTCATATCTCATTGTAATAGTCTTTTGAGAATTAATCATATCATCTATTTTCTTTCTATCTTTGACTATATTACCATCTTCATCTAGTATGTCATAACCTAGATTGAGTTTGTATTCTATAACATCTCTATAGTTATCTATCTTATTATTCTCAGCTATTTCATTATAGTATTGTCTGATTTGTTCTTTTTCATACACTTCAGGATTAACATACTGGATAGAGACTAAATCAGCTATATCTTTGTTATAAGCATACTTAGTATAACCATCTCTTGAATAGTCTTTAGTATAATCATCTTGTTCAAAGTCTTCTTTCAATCTAATTGATTGTTCTATAATCTCCTCTATCATATCATTGTTTTTATTGATTATATCTCTAACCTCATCAGTTATTTCACCTATAGTTAATAGCCTTGCATTCTCTTCTCTTATGGTATTAATCATATCCATATCATTTTTGCCTAAAGAAAGAGATTCATACTGTTGACTTTCTTTAATAAGAGAGCTATGCAATGATGAGGTGATTGATAAACCTATGAATGAATCATCATTCATCTTACCATCTGCAAAATCAATGTATTGTTTAGCAAACTCTATTTGTTTTTGATATTTCACTATATCTTTATCTTTATTCAGAGTTTTAATATGTCTTATTGCATATAGAGTTGTAAGTTGTTCCATCTTGTTAATAAGACCATCTCTTTTAACAGATAGATTGTCTTTAATATTTTCTTTAAACTCTGGTGTAGATTGTCTAACTATCTCTGCTTGATTTTCAATAGATGAATCAGAAACTTGATTAGTTAGCCTTGTATAAGCAAGTATTTCAAGTTTCCTCATAAATGTTCTTAAGTTCTTTTCTTTTTCTTTTTTAGGTAATTGTCCTTTTGTAATCTTATCAACAACTTCTTCCATCTCTTTATATACAACATTTATCATTCTATCTAGTGTGTTAAGAGAATTAGTACTATCATCAAACATATTATCTATAACTGCTTTTAGACCTACTTTTGATGTAGATAGGAAATCAGTATCATTGAAACCTTTACCTATTTGTATTTCACCTATAATACTTCCTATACTTCTTTCAAACATTTGTTTAGGAGAGAATTCATTAAATCCATAATAGTCTGTTTCTGTTGGTTTTTCCCATTTAAGTTCATCTTCATCTAATCTTGTAGCATTATCACCAAGTATTTTACTTCTAGCATCTTGATATGTTTCAGAGATGAACTGATTTGTTTTAGCTTTCATTTGGTCTAGTGATAGTTTTTGTCCTAGTAGGTTTTCTATTTCACTTTGATTATCTACTGAGATAATACCAAAGTCTCTTAGAACTCTACCTAGTTCTTTTGCTATAAAATTGTTAGAAGCATTAAGACTTCTATTAAGCATTTGTAATGCTATCTTTCTATGTAATGGTGATTTATAGTACATAGGATTTAAAATATTGAGCAATTTTAAAAGAACAAATGGTTTGAATACACCTTTATAGTCGTAATTAACTATAGTTGATAAGAAACCTTTCTCATTGTATTCTGCTTTAATATCATTGATAATTTGTTCTACTTGTTCTTCTGTATAGTTGTTTTCTTTCAACCATTTATCTACATTCTGCATAGATTGTAACAGAGGAACTTTTGAGAATAGTCCTGTAACAATATCATTCATTCTCATTTGTAGTTTGTTATAGAATGTATTATCTAGTGCTTTAGCAACATCAGGATCATTTAATGTAGCTAACTTCATAAAGTTATCAGATAGGTATTTATCTAACCTTGCATTCTTATCTGTATTCTTCAATGATAGAAGTTCCGTAACCTTCTTAATTAATTGAGATATGACTTTAAATACTCTACCTAATATACTTTTAGGTTGTTGATAGTTTCTTGTATTTAAATCTTGGACAGAGAAGTTAGAGAGAATGTCTAATTTCTCTTTATCAAATAGGAAGTACATAATAAATTCATTAGGTTTAGAGAATACTTCATCAAACACTGCATTTGTCTTACCATCATTCATTAAACCAAGACTTTCCATAAGTTGAGGATCTTGTCTTAATTCTTCCATTATATAAGATTGTAAATATCGTATATCACTTGCTATATTTTTAATAGAAATAGACTCTTCATTCCTTAAAGCACTATCTATTATTGTATGTCCTAATTCGTGTGCAAGAGTATTTTGTTCTACATTTTGTTTTGATAAGACTATATATTTCTTACCATTATGAACGAATGATATACCTGCTGAATCATTAAGTAAATCACTTATAATAATAGTTGTATCACCAAGTGATTTCTTGATTTCACTAACAATAGGAGATAGAAGTTCTTTTTGCTTACTATTCAAACTATCATAGTAATTATCTATAACTTCTCTTGCATCTGCATTATTTACTTGTTCATTATTACTATTGTTAAGATTGATAAACTCTTCAACATTTCTCATAGATTTAGCAGCTTGTTGATTAGCTCTTAATTGATATGAGACTGGTGTATATGCTAATTCATTCAAGATACTTTTGAATGGTTGTTTAGCATCCATAGATGCGTATTCTCTTTGATATGCATCGTTGAAAGCATTAAATAAGATGCTAACAATAGTATCATTACTATAATCTTTAGATTTAATATATTTATATATGTCAGGATTAACTAAACTTTCTGATACAAAGTCTGATATGTTATATAGCTTTAAACGAGTTTCTATGCTGTTTAAAAAGCTTTTAACATTGTCAAGCTGTTCTTCATCAAGGAAAGTCATATTGTTGTTTAAATAGCTTCTAAGCGTGTATAAAACATTCTTACCATTTTCACTTATTTCGTAGTTATTTACAGCTGTATTATCTGAGTTTGTACTTAGTGCTATATCTCTTAATTCCATAAGTTTATCAGCAATAGTAGAATTAGCTTCTTTAATTCCATCTATTATAGTGTTATATTCGTCGTTTATAGATGTTGTTTGTGCTTTAGATATTCTTTGTATAGTAGGTATATTCGTATCTTTTTTATTAGTTATAGTAGAAATAGTTTTATAGAAACCTTGCATAAGAGTTTGTATTCTACCAAGACTATCTGAATTAGAATGAGACTTATTGATGATAGTATCAATTATTGTCTTGAAACTGTCTTTGATTACTTCATCTGATATTTTATTCTTAGCTATATCTTTATTGACAATTATCTTACCATTATCTATGATAACACCATTATCTATGTATCTACTAGTGAAATAAATTTGAGTGTTACCATTGCTAATAGACTTTTGTATCATTTCTTGTACTATATCAAACAATGGTTTGCTATGCTCATCTCTTACCTTATTTGTTCTGAATATACTTCCTAGAAAACTAAATGCTTCATCTTTCTTTAATTGTCTTGTATTATGATCACTTAATAGTGATTGAACTTGTTTGTTAAAAAAAAAATCTTTATTAGATTTATCTCTTAATTCTTTTCTATACATCCAAGGTATATCATCATCATTATTATCTTTCTTATCTGTTGTTTGAACATTGTTGACAACTTCATCTTTAGCATTATATTGTAATGATTTTTTGATAGTCTCTTGTCTTTTAGTCAATTGACCGAATGTATAAGTTTCTATATCTCTATTGTCTTGATTTTTATTAGAGAACTGATTTGAATTAAAATCATTCTCTAATATCATTCCTTGATTATATAGAGCAGAATTAATTACAGACAAGAAATCATCGAATAAGTTTCTCTTACCTGTTTCTCTTATCATATCTATATTCTTTTGACTCAGAATAGTCTTTGGTATGAAATGAATTTCATCTTGGTTCATTTTTGATCTGATTTCATTATAAGCATCTAATAGAGTATAGCCATTATTCTCGTCAATTATCTTTTCAAATACATCATCTAAGAATGATTTTGTATGTTTTCCATTCATATCAATAATAAGATTTCTACCTAGCATTATATCATCATCATTAATTTCTGCAATAACATCAGGATTGTATATAGAGAATATCTTTGATACTGCTAATGGTAATATCTTTTGATCTATTCCTGTGTATCTTGATTTAGATAGGAAATTGATTAAAGGACTATTCTTTAACTCTTTGAATGTCATTTGATTGATAGAGTAATCAAATCCATTTTCGTTCTTTACATTAGTAGAATTTTGAACATTTACATCTATCACTCTCATATTTATAGGAGTATTCTTTGATGTAAAGTCAAATAGATTACCATTAAATTCTAACTCTCCATCTACTTTTTCATTTGTATAGTAGTTTCCATATTGAGCTACTTGTTGTGATACAGACAATAAGTCTTTGAATTCTTCTGTGTATCTTAATCCTTTTATTTCATTAAATAAGACAGTAGGATAAGCGAATACATTTGAGATGATTTCTTTTATCCAAGGTGTATTAGTATATTCTACATAACCTTCTTCTATTTCGTCTAGTTCTGTATATAATTGTTGATATTGTTCATTATCACTTCTCTGTAACATCCGTTTAAAATTAGCATATTTCATTTCTAGTTCTTCTGTTAATGCAGATGTTATTTCATTTCTATTACTATCTTTGAATGTATTCCAACTAGATAGATGATATAGTTCGTGCATAATTCTTTCTATTGCTTCTTGATCACCATTTTGTGCTTCTTCTAATGTTCCTTTTGTTACTACAATAAAATAATGATCATCAAATGGAAGTGAAACATAGAATCCACCTCTGCTTTGGCTACCTGTATATTTTTCTATAATGATGACATCATTGAGCATACTATGATTTAATAGTTGATTATCTTTGTCATACTTAAATAAATCATTTGCAATAGATGAAGCAAAGATAGGTTTGATAGTTTCATTTCCAATATAACCTATTGCCTTTTTGAAAAGCTCATTGTTCTTAAGTATATTAGTTACAATCTCATTAGGATCTTTCAATGAATTTAAGAACTCTCTTGAGAGATTTTCTAGTCTCAATATGCTTGCTAGTATAGAATAGTCTTTATTGACTAATCTACTTTCTCCAAGCATTTTATTCCATTTTTCTGCTGTTTGAGTTATCCTATCTGGACGAACAAACACACCATCAAAGATAGAGAATGATGCTCCTAGATTGTCATCTAATGCAATACTATTCATTATAGAAGCTTCTATATCGTGTTCTATAAGATTTATAACAAATGATACATAGTTTTCTAGTATATTTATGTTTTCCATAGATGATGAATATATTTCTCCATTAGGACGAACATTGATGCTTATTTCAGTTTTATTACTTTCATCTATTTTCTTTGATACTTTTTCAGAGAAACTTCTTTTATCACCTTCTTCTGCTTTCTCTTTTTTAAATGTCATATGTATCTTAGAATAATCATCATACTTACTACCTACGAAATCATTTATCCTTTGATATGTTAATTCACAAGCTTTTAAAATTTCTTCTTGTGCTTCTGGTATAAATGATAAGAATGGTATTTGTTCAGACAATTCCTCATTGTCTATAATCTTTTGATTATTAGTTTGTTTAAGAACTTGATTTAATTGTTCTTTATATTTATCGATAATAGGTTTGAATGTAAGAAGTTTTATTTGTTTCAATGTGTTTTCAATTATTTTATTCTTAATATTATTTGCTCTACTTCTTATATAGGCTGTTTCTTTAAAGCTATTCAACGATTTAACAACAAAACCATTATTACCATCTGATTCTTGATATGTTTCACTAAATAAATAATCAGCTATTGATAAGAATAGTGGTTTGTTTTTATTATAGAGTTTCTTTAACTCTTCAACAGTTTCTTTATCTTTACTGTTTTTATCATAAATTGCTTCTATAAATTCATCTCTATCACTAAAGTTCTTTCCATTATTGACTTTATATTCTAGTTTTCTTTTATATTCTAATACATTGTTATACATTCTTTCTATTTCTAATAATTTATCCTGTGTGATAGTTTCTTTTCTACTATCAGATAATAACCCTACATCAAAGTTATTTCCTAAGAAATAAAGAACATCATTTTGTGCTGGTTGATTGAAAGCATTGAGGACATATTCAGCTATTGTATTTTCGGAGAAATCTGCATTAGCTGTTTCTTGTGATAATGAATTAAGATAATTTGTTAGAACTGTTTTAATATATTGTGGAACATTATCTAGACTAGTTATTCGTTCAATAGTATTTCTTATGCTTTGATTTTCTATACCAAGTCTTTGGATAATATCAGAGATTGTACTATTAAAGTTCTTTAATCCTTCTTCTATTATAAATGATTTGATACTATCTTTACTATCACTATATATCATAGATGTGAAGTTCTGTCCATAGTTTGGACCAAGAACAAGTTTCTTTCCTAACTCTCTAAGTTGTTTATAGACTTTATTAGGATTTCTTAAACTTTGATTAAATATCTGTGAAAGAGTATCTAAGTATAGATTTCCTGTGTTAGTATTTAATCCTTTCAAACTATTATAGAGTTTGGTGATAACAGAACCATAGATGTCATATTGAAGTGCATCTATTATGTTTTCAAAAGTAGGTTCTTCATTCATAAAAGACTTAGCTTCATTAGCTTTTTCTAAATAACCTGAATAGATTTTGTTATCTACTACAAAGAACTTTTGTGTAGATGTCATCATAGCAGTTGATTCAGATGAATTCATATGTTGTGTAGTTTCACTGATACCTGTTGACAAACCATCTAGTTCTACTGTCATATCATTAGGAACGATATAACCTTCTGCAATAGAATTCTTTAATACTAATAGGTTTGTTAGAGTAGTATTACCATCATCAGTAAAGTCAAATTCTTCACCTTGTCTAGATATAAGTTGATCTATCTTATTTATAGCTTGTTGTATTTGTCCATTGATAATCATATCAGTGATGTTATCTATATCTTTTAGAGCATATTCAGTTATATCTTCACCATCTTTGTCTGTTATTATCCATTGTAGAGCATTTTCATTATTGACTTTGAATGGTGTTTTATCATAAGAACTATCAATAGTTGCCAATAGAAGTATGTTTCTAATAAGTGTTCTATGTTCTTCACTTATCTTTTCTTTACCTTTATAGTCTGTATCATTATCTTGTGTATAGTCGTTTTTATCTAATGTAGTAAATTCTCTTAATAGTTTGTTAGTGATTAGATTGAATGTAGAGTTTGGCATATAAAGTCTGCTTGACTCTTGTAGATTATAATTCATAAAGAATGGTTTGTTACCATATTTAAATAATGAGTATAGATTGCCTATGTTCTTCATTACATCACTGATTTTAGATACAAAGTTTTCATTTAATGTATCACTATTGATAACTGAATTAGTTGTTCTGAATGATTTTAATACACCTTCTAGTGATAATGCTTGTATCAATTTAGGATTATCAGGTAGTTTGTAGTATTTTACTCCTGCATTAGAACCATCTTTGTTATATTGTTGAACAGGAACATAGAATAATGGATTGTCTCTATCAAACTCTTTAGCAGGATTTTCTTTGTAATAATCTACTAATAGTTTGTATCCATTTTCTGTTAAGCCTTGAACTTCTTCAAGGTTTAATGCTTCTTCACCAAATTGTTGTTTGAATACTTCTAACTTACTTTGATTGAGAATATATCTTTTTCTATTTGCCTTTGCAATAGTTGGATTATTGCTTTCAATTTCTTCATACAAAATATCATATATAGCATTTTGATTTTCTTCTCTAGATATTTGCATATATTCAGTGATAGCTGATAAAGGACTATCTGTTTTCATAGCTATAAACTCTTTTAGTCTTGTTCTAGGATTAGTATTACCTTTATAGAATATTCTTTGCAATCTTTCTGATAATTCAAATATATCTTTTGTTCTAGCATAGTTTTCTAATGCATAATCTAGATCAGTATATTTAGTTTTTGTGTTCTTCTTTGATTCCATATATGTTTGTTGTTTTCTTAAGAACTCTTGTTGATTTTTATTCTTTACTAGATTAAGAACTATGTTAGTAAGTTTCTTTCTTTCTAAGTATGTTTCACCTGCTTTGTTTTTAGATAACACTTTCTGTATATCTATATCATCTATAATTTTAGATAATACAGAAGCTGTATTAAAACTAGATTCTGATGATGTAAATGAATTATAGTTGTTCAGTACTTTTTGGTTATCTCTCATAAATGTATCTACAAATGTGAATAAGAAAGAAACCATCTTAGGATTATTAGACAAGTCTATTCCTGTCATTTCTTTAAATTCATCTTTTAATGATGCTTCTATTTGAACATTATCTATTATTTTATATCCATCAATACTAAATAGTTTAGCACCTTGTCTTTCTGTTGATACTATCTTTATCATAGCCATAGTCAAAGACTTTAATAATAGTTCAGGTTTATTATCAAAGAATTGTTGTGATTTTAATGCTTGATCTATTTCTTCGTATGTTCTACCTCTTACATTTTTAAGGACATCAGCAGTTCTATTACCAAATATAATAGATAAAGGTATGATAGATTGGTATGATTCTGATGGTTTTGAACTTCTATATTTAGATATAAATAAAGCAGCTATCTTATTTAAAGATTCTCTAATAGCTTTATCAGAGAAATCAAATTGTTTTTCTAGTAAAGCATCCCATCTTAATAGATTGTCTACTGCTTTATTAGTGAAACCTAATCCAAATTCTTCTTTAACTACTGTATTGTTATAGGCAATGAAGTCTTCACTTTTTTTAAAATTTTGTATAATTGCTATAGTAGATAAGACCTTATTCATAGGTTCTATCACTTCTTTTATATCAGTAGATAATTTTTTAATATCCTTCTTAATATCTTTTGATTGTTTCACAAAGTTTTCAAAGTTATTAATCAATCTCTTTAAAGATATAGCAAATCTATTGATTATCTTCTTTACTACTTGTATAAAGTTATCATCACTTAAAGCAGGAAGTGTAGATTGAACTACTTTCTCTTCTAACATATTAGAATACTTAGCATATTGATTGATAAGATTATTTGCTCTATCTGTTATCTGAATAAGATATGATTTTACAATAGCTTTGTTTTCAGCACTTAATTGAGCTGTAGAAGCCAAAGAGATTGAATCCAATAGGTTGATATTCATATCATCTATTTTGTCTTTTAAAGCTTGTTTTAGCTCATCTGTGCTATCATTATCTAATATCTTTTGATGGAGTTCTTCTATACCATCTTCTATTTCTTTCATAGCTTGATTATGTTTAACTATAACATCAGCAAGAAAAACATTTTCTTTATTGACTTGTGTTATATTTCCTTCTTCATCTTTGATGATAATTTCTTTTTCATAAGATAGTTGTTCTAGATATAGAGCATTATCTTTTATTGTTTGATAGATCTTATTTGCTTCTTCATCTGTAAGTTCTATATTGAGTTTATCTTTGAATTCTCTTTTAACATCATTCTTGTTTGAATTCTTATTGATTGACTTGAATTCTTTGATAAAATGAGATAGTTGTTGAGACAATGTTTTATTGTTACTATAAACAGCACTATCTAGTAATTTATCTTTGATAGATTTATTTTCTATCTTTTCATCAGCACTAGCATCTATGAGTTTATCATTGACAGATGATATAACTGATTCATCATTAGTATCTTTTTTAGTTTGATCTTTTTTATTATTCTCTACTACTTGTTCTTCTCTTGATTTGATTTCTTGTTGTTTATTTTTATCTATAGATTGTTGTAATGTATTTTTAGATACATTATTCTTATCCATAGTTTTTATGAAGTTAGATTTAGCTTCTGATTCTTGTTCTTTACTTTTTTGATTTGATACTTCTGTTTCTATATTATTATCAGTTTTTTCTTGTTCTTTATTGTTAAGATTTTTCTTATAATCTTTTGTTTCTTTCATAGACTGCTTAATCATATAGTTGAACTCTTGTTTAGTTGCTATATTATTTTTCTCGAATATATCTCTCATATTAGAGAATAGTGTTGTAGATTCTTCACCAAAGAAAGACTTGTTAAGATTAAGTCCTGTTTCACCTAGCTTAACATTGTTAGAATGTAATTGTTTTTGGAATTCATCCATAGCTATTTTAAGATTAGATGTATTATTGTTTTTTATAGCTTTGTCAAATAGTTTATCTAATTGACTATTCATAGTATCAATAGTAGAATAGACTTTTTGACTTGTTTTCATTTGTGCTTGTAAAGATGATACTTCTTGTTGATTATTATCTTTCTTAGCTTTATTGAGTTTAGTTGTTAAACCTTTGTATTGTTGATCTAATAGAGATTTGTTTTCTTGTGATGTTCTTTGAATAGAATGATAAGAATCTTTTAGGATCTTTCCATCTTCTTTTGATATAGAACCATTGTTTATACCTTCATCTATTCTAGTATTAAATGACTGTATCTTAGTTTCATATTGATGTTCTCTGGCATAAGCACCAGTTCCTTTTGTTATTTGACTACTGATTTCTTTATTCTTTTCTATATTATTTTTATAATCAGTGTATCCTTGAACTAATGCACCAGTAGTAGATACAGGCATACCACCTGCAATACCTGCTACAAATGATGTTCTAACTGCTTCTTTAATCCAATTGTCTTTTGGATCATCACTTGCATATGCTTGTAGAATATCACTAAAATCTATACCATATGTTCCAGCTATTTCAGAAATAGTTGATATAACTTCTGTTGCACCTTCTGTAACTGCTAATTGTCCTGTATGTAATATAGGTGCTACTGTTGCTGCTTTTATGACTGAACCCAATGTAGGTTTAGTTGCAGCATTACTAATCAATTTTTGAACAGCTTTACCACCTAAGAATGCAGCAGGAACACTAGCTGTATCCATTAAAGCAGATAATCCACCATAACCAAAATCACTAGCTTGTAATTCATCAGGACTATATTCTCTACCTTGTAGTTCAGCTCTATCACTAGCTATACCTACTGCTCTACTTGTAGTCCTTAAAGGATATGTTACTGCTGAACCAATGGCATAACTATTACCAAGAGCTGTAAGTAATCCTTTACCTGCAATAGCTGTTTTAAGATTGAAAGTATTACCAGCTTTCTTAGCTTCTTCTATGGCTTTATCAAACTTTTGCATAGTATTCATATAGGATTTAGCAAATGATGAACCTTTACCAGCTAATGATAATGCTTTGCCTATACCAACATTTGTAGCAATAATACCAGCAGTAGAACCTAAACCATTGATAGCTAAATCTAATAGTCTTGATGGATTTTTATAATATGTATCCCAACCTACTGCATATTTGTTTGAATAACCATCTTGCCAATCTACACCTTCTTGTGTAATACCAAAGAAGTCTGTTATAGCTCTAATAGGTTTTACATCACCAGCATTCCATAATGTAACTATATTAGCACCACCACCTAATAGTTCGTCAAACATTTCAATAAATGGTTGGATTGCTCCTTGTATTCTGCTAGTTGTATATGGTTTTGTATCTGCATTTATATCTTCCATACCAAAAGTACTTAATGCTTGCAAACCATCAGCAAGGATTTTGCTTTGTTCATCTCCCATTGAATACATTAAGTCTATGTCTTTTTTTATATCATCTAATTTTCTTAACTGAAATTCTTCTCTTATACCTATTTTATTTAAAGCACTTTGATAATTAGATTTGATAATATCTGATTGTTTATTGAATGCTAATTGATTGTCTAATGCTTTATCACTCCAAGCATCATTAATTTTCTTTTGATTAAGAATACCTGTTAATGGTGATACATCTAGTTTTCCTTTTGCGAATAGTGCTAGTTTTTCTTCATCAGTAATAGAGCTTATATTACCTGTTCTAGCAAACTCACTAGCTATATCACGACTATTAGCTATTGTAGCATCTAGATTATTCTTAAGATTAGAATGATGTAGGTTGATTGCATTTTGTTCTTTTTGTCTTCTAATATCTTCATTGAGCAATGCTATTTGTTGTTCTGTATTAAGTCTTATTTCTTTTTCTTCTTTATCAAGTGCAATGTATGGATTTTGTTCTTCGTAACTTCTTTGCTTCTCTTTTTCTCTTTCTCTTTCTATGTTTTGAAATAGAGCATCTTTATCTTCACTTGCTTGTGCAACATCTAATTCATCTTGTCCTACAGACTTGTCAGCATAGTATTCGCTCATTTATGTCCTTTTATTTTCTTGCTGTAATTTTACCACCAGAAGCTAAACTCAAAGATGCTAAGAAAGCACCAAGAGTAGAATTGTCTAATTCATTGATTTTACCACTTTGAATTAGTTCATAAAAACTGATAGGTGCATTGACATTAAATCCTGGAATAATCATACCGCTGAAGACATCTTTATAGTCTTTAACAGCTTCAGCAAATTTAGCACCATTTTTGTCTTTACCATATTTGAAAACATTATATACAATCTTAGTAACTTCATCAGCAACTTCTTTGCTTTTAGCAATCTTATCATTTTGCAATGCTAATGCTGATACTGCATTGATAACTTTCTTTTGTATGTTTGTATCAATCTCTGCTGGTTTAATATTTAATGTTTTTGCTAGTTCGTCTATATTGTTTCTATAACTCATAATAGCTTTTGAACCAACATCATTCTTATTGAGTATATCACCAACATCTAACTTCATAACTTTTCGTTGATTGTATACTTGTTCTGCTCCTTTATCACCACCTTGAGCTTTTGCGTAAAGATTAGCCATCTTTTCTTCTTCACTTGCTCCAGGAGTATTATTCCATATCTGTTGGTATTTGCTTACTTGCGATGGTTCAGTTTGTTGTTGATTTGAATATACTTTTTCTTCACCTGTAAATGATTGAGAGTCCATATAATCTCTTTTTGGAACAATTAAACCACTTTTTTCTCTTTCTCTTGATTTATTATATAGTCTTCTTAAATGATCACCTCTAATAGCTATTTTTGAATCTCTAAATATAGAATGTAATATATCTCCAGTTTGCCCATAAATAGTTTGTATGCCAGTATATGCAGCAGCATCAGCATTATTCCAGAAACCTGTTTGTTTTGTTCCACTCGCTATTCTTGCACGAGTATCACTAATATCAAAAATATCTATTGCTCCAGCAGTTTTTTGTAATATATCGTTTCTAATAAATTCTATTCTTTTATCATATTCTCTTTGTTTGCTAGGATTGGCATCTTCGTAGCTGTTTTCTATCATCTCTAATTCATCTGCATATTTATTTATAAGATTAGCAGTATAATCTTTATTTTCTAGTCCTTCTTTTAATACTTGTCCTTTAGCACCTTCTTTAATTTTGATTTGTCTACCTTGTCCGTCTATTTCAGAATTTTGGTATGAATTTGCATTCCATTCTTCACCAACATCTACATCTTTTTTATCATACATAGTCCTAATGATTTTACCATTTTCTTCTGTTGTTACTATAACTTTATTTCCATCGCCTACATCAAAATTAGTTGCTTCTTCAGCACTTATTACTTTTGCATTAGGACTTGTATTTTCTACTTCTTCACCGAATACAGATTGTGGATTAGCTTGTTCTGCTAATACACGATTCCTTTTTTTCATTATTCCAATTTGAGCATCGTGAAATCTTTTATCCTCATCCATTTGATTTTGCAATGCAATAGCTTGTGCAGTTAATTGTCCTTTTTGTTGTGAATTAATTAGTTCTAATACTTTTAATTTAGACTTTTCTTGTTCTAGATTACCAATACCTATTTGTATACCTTGTTGAGCTAAATGAGCTGATTGAGTAGGATTATAACCTATTCTATTAAGATTTTGTGCTGTTCTTTCATAGAGTTGTCCAACTTGTTCTTGTGTTAATTCACCATTCAAAGCATTATTAACATCAGCTTCTACATTATTAACTTTGTTTGCATAAGCCATAAGTTGTTGGAATTCTTTCTCAGACATACCTTTATTTTTAACTAATTCATTATAGACTTGTGAATTGTTTTGTCCATTTCTCCAACCTTCAACAGCCATCTTTCTATCTAATCCTGCTACTTTAAGAAAATAGTTGTCTAGATTGTCTTTAACATCTTTGAATGAACCTACATTACCAAATGCTTGTTGTATTTGACTATCTGCTTCATCATTTATAGTCTTTTTCATTGCATTGATTAGGTTGCTATTTGTCTTGAATTCATTAGCAATATCTTCACCTTGCTTATTAGCTTTATCCATATTTTCTTTAATGAAGTTTTGTTTTTGTTCTAAACCTATTTGAACAGAATCTCTTTGTTGTTGTTTACCGTATAAACCATCAGCATTATATGTATCAGCAATAAGATTACCATTAGCATCTTTTGCTTGTGTTCCTAAGATATTCTTGAACATATTGTCTGCATATAACATTGCTTTTGCTGGTGCAGCTTCAATACTGTTTTGTATCTTTAAACCTGTTTCTAAAGCTGATGAAACATTGTCTAATTTAGCTCCACCTAATAAAGCATTACTTCTGCCACCATCACCGATTTGTGCTGATTGCACAAAAGATTCTCCTAATATAGGTCCTATCATTAGAAACTCCTAACACTAGATTCTGAACTTCTTTGTGCTGATACATTGCTTCTCATTGTATCTTGTCTAGCTCTTTCTTTTCTAAGATGAGCTAGTTTTTCTCTATTGTCAGTTAGCATTTGATCTGCATATTCTAGGTTCTTTTTCATTAGGTCTTTTCTATCTTGATAACCAGCAATAGTTTCATATAATCCCCAACCTGATTTTCCAAGATTAACTATGTTTTGAAGCGAACCTATTGATTTACCAAAATTAAAATCTCCACCTTGAGTCCCTAATACTACATCATCACCATATGCAGTGCCTGTTTCTGAATTATATATACTATACGAACCATCATCATTTAATCTCAGGACATTATTCTTATTTTTTAGAACACCACTTTTATCTGCTAAGTTATAAGCGTCTGTATATCCTAGTCCTTTCATTTGATTCGTAATGTTTCCAGCAGTTATATCACTTGTAGGATTAAAGAACAAAGATCTACCTACATTCTCTGCTCCACTTATTCCTTCTAATCCCCATTTAAGTGGTTGCATAGCTAATACACCTGCACCTTTTAATCCTGCTCCTGCATAGTTCAATATTTTTTTTGTATATGAATTATCCCACCCACTGTTTTTGATAGGGGTTGTAGAATTAGTAGTAGTGCTTTTAGTTATATTATCTGCCATATCAAATCCTTTTTACTTTTCTACTCTTACGAAGATAGTGTCATCTGTTTCTGATTCAACAACATTAGATGATTGTTTTATTTCTTCGTATTGTTCTTTTGAAACTTGCATAGGATAAGCTGCAGTAGTAAGAATAACATATTTCTTTTCAATGTTCTTTTCTACTTTCTTAGTTTCAACTTTGACTTCTTTTGTTTCTTCTTTAACTTTGGTAGTTGTAGCTTTCTTTGTAGTAGTAGCCATAAGAACTCCTTGTATGAATTTATGGCATTATACAATCTTTTTTGTAACTAATCAAGTTTCTAGCACTTCGAATGTAGCTTCTATAATCTCATCAGTATCTGTAGATGGTAATTGATTAGAGTTAGATAGTAATAGGTTTGGATAGTCTTCGTATTGACTTAGGCTTAATGGTCTTTTAGCATTGAATACAGACATAGCATTAGCATTAGTCATAAGTTCTGTTTCTTCAGTTTCTATCTCATCTTCTAATTCTTTTGATAATTGTTCTAGTTGTTTTAGATTTTGTTCCATATTATCTATTTTTCTATTATATATATCAGCTAGAATTTGATTTATAAGATTATTTATTTGAGTAGTAAGTTGTATGATATTCATAGTTGTAAGACTTGCATTTATTTTATTATCAGGTCCTTTCCATTTCATATTCGTACTCATACTAACCATAGTTGAACCTAATCCTATATATCCCCAAGTTCTTCTTACACTATCATTATTAGTTGTTGATGCAACTATTGTTGATGTTATTTGCAATGCTGTTGCAATCGTATTGGCTATTTGCTTAGCAGACATATCAGCTAGAGATTTGATTCCTTCTTTGACTATCATATCTTGCAGACCATAGATTACAGTTATTATACCTACTACTTGTGCTGCTTGATTAAATGATTTAGATAGGTTGTTCATTCTCCTTTGTGTTTCAGGATTAGTTGAGAATGCTCCAATAGCCTGAAATATAAAAGCAATAGCAGATAGTGTTATCATTATAATTGCTAATGCCAACATTGTTCCAGCTCCACCAGTAAATATAGTTAATATAATAGCTATAATTATTGCTAACAATGACATAAATATACTCTTCCATATTAATGCACTTCTGACTATTACAGCATCATATCCACCCATTCTTTGAGGAACAAGTTGTTCATAATACAAGTCATAAGTGAAACTAAATTGTCCATAAAAGAGTTTTGCATTATAAGGTATTTTTCTCCATACATCTTGATACATAGGTAACATAGAACAAATAGAATTGTTTTTATCTGATAGATCTCTTGTAATAATAGCATTCTTTTGTAGTAGAACTTTCCAAGAAACTATTTCAGACTGTAATTCTAGTAATTTATCTTTTATATCATTTGGAGCTACATAATATCTTATCCATAGATTATAAGCAATAGAATTAACATTTAATGGGTTTAAATCAAATAAGTTTGTGTATTTATTAGTTACTGATAGAATAGCTCTTAATTCATCTATTGTTATGATTATACTACTAGGTATAATATCTTTAAGTTGTTCTACAAGATAATTTATAATAGTTGTTTTGCTTATAGTACCTTCATCAGCATCTAAGTATGTATAAAATCTATTAGAGAAGCTTTCATCTACTATTTCACTTTTACCTTGCATAATCTTTTCTAATGCTATTTGATACCCTAAGCATAGTGTTCTTATATCGTAAGTTATTCTTTGATTATTTAACTGACTTTCAAATACATATCGGTAGTAGTCTTGTTCACTAGTAGGATATTTCTTTAGATAATATCTTACATTAATTATTCCTTCTTGTATCTTAGACAGAGTAAAATTCTTAATAGTTGTTATAGAATTATCTTCTGTTTGATTATTAACAAACTGATTTATTTCACCATTAGTATCTAGTGTATTTTCACTAGAATAGTTTGTATCTACTATGTACTTAAAGTCTGTATTGTTATCATCATTGTAGATTTTTAATAGTTCATCGTCTGTTAAAGTAGATAGATATTCTTTTATAAAGTCTTCCATTGTTCCTAGTTCATCATCAGATAGTTTTGGTATGTTTGCATAATCTCCATTATGGTTTATTTCGTTGATATTTATTTTATACCAATTTAACCAAGAATCAGAACCTTTACCATTGTATAGTTCTTTTACTTCAGGTAATATTGTTGCTTTTATATTTGCTACTTGATTAGTAGTTGAATAATGTGTTCTATAATCAGGTATATATGATTTAAAGTCTATCATTACTTTATCATTTTTTGATTTATTTAATACATAAAATCTATCTCCAACAATAGATAGTTTATAATTCTTATCTCCTAATTCTGCTAAATCTTGATCATCTAGTTGGTATCTACCTATTCTAATGTTTTTCTTGAATGATTGAAACTGCATTCTATGAGGTATAATTAAAGGAACATATTTCATACCATTAATAACACCTTTGATAGAACAAAGATAATCTAGATAAATATAAGCAGATTTTAATAGAGATTGAACTTTCCTAAGATTACCATTAAGCATCCAAGTAAGACACATCTTTTGTCCATAATAGATGTGAGTAAGATTATTTGGAACATCACTCTCAACATAATCAGAATAATTATTAGTGAAACTAGTTCTATTTTGATATGCCTTACTTTCTTTACTAGATAGATTACCTTTGAATCTAGTATTAGAACCTATTTTATTTTTTAATTCACCATCACTGAATGATGATAATACAAATGGTCTTTCTTGATATTCCATACCACAAGGAACATCTGCATTGATATATGGATCATACTTAGTCTTTCTTGATTTAAAACTTCTATCTGAGAATGTTCTAGGAGCAGGAGGATTTCTCTTTACTTTTCTTTCATTACTATAATCTCTAACATCCATTTCATATGAAGGGTTTTCAAATTTATCCCACATATCTAATCTCTTACCATTATTCTTATTATAAATCCATTCCCATCTATTTCCTATATTATAGAAAAAGTCTCCTTCTTGTTTATACCTAAAACCAATAGTATGGCAATATATCTTTCTTACTGTTGCTAAGAATATAGCTATACCTGCTGCCCAAGTTCCTGCTGCAAAAGGAGCTGTAAATACTCCAGCAAGTAATGCTATTGATATACCAGCACATATTTGTAATGCTGTTCCACCTAAATATACATCAGTACCTCTTTCAATAGTTGTTACTCTATCACTACCTACTGCTAATAATACTTGAGGACAATACCTAATCATTTTGTATGATACTTTATTTCCACAGAAGTTTAATCTAATGGAATTAATATCACCATCTACATCAATAGACTCATTATGTTGTATTCCATTTTCATCATCATAAGAATATCTAACTTCTATATAGTTGTTACCTACTTTTTCTAATTCATCTATTATATCTTTCATAAATACAAATTTTAATTTTTTAGTTTCAGGTATTCTTCTCCATAAATGCATATTATAGTTGTCTATATCATAGACATAGAATAGTGGTGAGAATTTGTAATCTTTTACATAGTCTATATTCTGAGTTGTATTAGAACCATCTGTAACTATTTTATAGTATGGTAATAATCCTAAATTGTATTTGATTTCTTTAACTTGAAACATAGGTTCTACTTCTATTTCATAATTCTTTAAAGTATTACCCATATTATCTTTTAGATCACTATCTATTGTTGTCCTTGATAATTCTGTGAATGTAACAGTATGAGTATAAGCTATACTCTTTTCTAGATATATATTTTCTAAATCTATTAGATAAGGATATTTAGTAAGAACTTTGTATATTCTATCTGATAATGGTAGGTTGCAGAATTCATCTACTTTCTCAGGATAAGTTGTCTTATCTTCATCTATAACAGGAAGTCCATCTTCACCATAGAGTATATTTCCATCAGAATCATATTTAAAGACTATATTCTGACCTTCACCTTCATAACCAAGATAATTATCTAATACACTATTTAATGGTGTTGTATGAGGAAAATAGGCGTAATGTTCTGTTGTGTTAGAATGGTTGTATCCTACAAATGTATCTCCATAGAATCTTGCTAATGATGAAGGTAGTGGACAATACTTTGTGTCTTTAAAAATTGTTGGTTCTAGTATAAAATTATTTTGTCCCCAAAAAGGATATTGTCTCATCTTTTGTTGCAAGCTAAATGTATAACTTGTATTTGTATAATAGTCTATATAGTTTGTCATAAGTATAGGAGTCATCATAGAATTTTCATAACTACTATTTCCTAAATCATCTCGTGATTTTGACAAGTTTGTATAACTAAAAGTATATTTGCTATCGATAGAAATAAGTTGTGATATGTCTAGTCTATTTGCTGACATATACAAACCATTGACTTCGTTTATTATATAATTAGCTCTTTCTTCAGTATATCCTGTATAGTCTGTGTATGTTTGTTTTGTGGTATATCCTACAATAGTGTCATTGTCATTATATGAGTATGATATATAATACCAGTAAAATGCTTCTCCTCTCATACTAATTATAGATGGTTTGTTTGAAAGGAACTGTATAAAATTATCTATGTATGGCTTTATTTCATCTTTTACTGCTCTTGTAATTGCTTTTTCATATTGAGTAGAAAAATAACTTCCATCATCTAGTTTGAACAATAATACTTCATCACCATTCTCATCGTATATTGTGTTTGTATCCTCATCTATTCTATATGTTTTGTCTTTATACACAAAAGTAAAATCTTCTTGATTAAAATTACCAAATACTTTTTCAAATACATCTTTAAAGACATATTCTGCTGTATAAGTTTTCTCTTCTAGTTCTATATTATAGTATTGTCTATTTATGTCTTTATCTTGCATATTATGTAATTTTAGATAAGCATTAAGATAGTTTGATGCTGCATTAGGATTATCTTCATAGACAGTCTCTAATCTATTTATAGAGTAGTATCCAAAGTTAGCACATTGTCTTCTAAAATCATTTGTGAATATATGATAACCCCATCCCATATTATCATCTAATTCTGGTGGGTAATATATACTTCCCCAGTTCATTTTTCCTGTTGCTTGATAACTTTTCCATACATCCATACTTCTTAAATTGTCATTTTCATCTAGAAAATACTTCTCGTGATTTGTAAGATAGTTAGGTAATTGATTTGCTGACACTTTAATAATATCAGCATTAAGAACTTTATTTAATCCACCAAATTGTTTTGCTATTTGAACATTCTGTAATAATGGATGTGGATATAAATCTACTATACTAGGATTTTTTTTATTAGGTAAGAATCTTATAGAACCATTTTTTTCACTACCATAGTTAGCTATCATAGCTGGAACTTTAATTCTAGCTGTTAAATCAGTAGTAGCACTTCTATCATACCTATGCATATTGTATTCCATAGGTATAATCAATTTACCTAATCCAGCAAACATTTGGTCTATGGTCCAAGCATACCTATCTCCACCACCTAATGGACAATATCCTTGCGTAAATATAGCATTACTATACATAGAGTCATACATAGCTTTATTTTGACTCCTATGATAAGTATCGTATAGTCCGTTATTATATGAATAGAAAGGTATATTCTTTAGATATGTGTTATGTATCTTGTTATTTGCACTTTGATTAGAATTACCTACTGTAACTCTATGAGTGGATTGTCCCCTATAAGACAATATAGGCATATTACAATCCTAAGAATTGAGATGATACTTCTCCATATAGAGACATTAATTCTTCATCACTATTTATTCTAGGAGCATATTCAGTCATACCTGCTGTAAATGAACTAGAAGCACCTTCATATTGAGCATTAAATAGTTTTTGCTTGTTGTTACCTCTAAATGCTTGCATTTGAATATAATACCATTTAGATTGAACCTTTTGAAGTATATTCTTATAAGAACTTTCTCTTAAATTAGATAGAGCTGAAATAACCTGAACTTTGCTAGAAATAAGTGATGAATTATATTGTAATCCTGCATTTATTATTTGAGGAAATACAGCAGTATAGGTTGATGCTAATACATCTGTACCAACTCTATAATTCTTGTATAATAAATCTAATTGTGATTGCATTATATAGATAAGTTTATCCAATGGTTTAGTTCCAAACCATCTCCATCTTTTATCACTACTACCATCTGCATATTGTGTTGTTTCTACATTGATAGAACCATCAGATAGAGAATCTACTCCATTATTACCTATATCTTTTAATAGTTCATTTGCTAAATCAAGTATTTTATTATTGATTTCATCACCACTAGAACTATCTACAAGTACATTTATAATGGAAGTTTTACCTGCTAGACTTATACAATCTATTGCTAGTTTAAAACCATATTTATTTTTAACTACATTTGTTGTAGGTAATGTAGATTGTGTATAAGCTTTACCATCATAAAAATACTTATAAGGACAAGAAAAGAATTCAGGGAATGTTTTAACTATCTCATAATTCTCATTAACAACTATCTTACAAGATTGAGTTGTTTCAGCAGATTCATTATAGAGTGTTTCAGGTATAGTTCCACCTTCTGATGCTTTGTATGCTCTATACTTTGCATTGTATGTTATAATGCAGTTAAACACATTATAGGTTCTATTAGCTGGAACAATTATATCTTTGATTGTTTCATCTAAATCACAAAAGAATACTTGTTCTGTGTCTTGTTCATTCTTGAATGAATGTATTTGTTTCCCTGTGATATAAAGATAGTTTGAATTAAGTGCAAACAAGTTAGAAATATCTTCACCTTGTTGTAAGACTACTTCTGTCTTATCTTTGATTGTATAGCAGTTCTTGTTTACTGGAATATACCCGTAAATTTCTTCAAGAGATGATATTTCTAAACTCATTTTACACTCCTTAAAAAAGATAAGAGATTATAACAAAATAAGTGTTACAATCCTGCTCTTTGTTCTTCAAATGCTTTAACAGACATAACTTGTATGTTATATTTGTTACCCATTCTAAAAACAGATGAAGGTTGATTAGGGAATCTTAATGCTTGTTCTGAAGTAAGTTCAGTAATAATAGGCATTTGTATTTCTCTAATACTTTCTGCAATACATTTAGGTATTTCTACATAAACATTAAATGGAACAACACAAGAGATAGTAAAATAAGCATTACCTGTAATAAATGCTTCAGCAGTTTTACCTATTGATAAGTCTTCTCTTGATAGAGGAGATACATAAGCTATAACTGTTTTACTAGCTTCTTTCTTTGCTTGTGCAACTAGACTAGCTACTTCTTGTTCACCTTGTAGTTTTGCTCTTGCTTCCATCTGAGCAGTTGATAGCAACACTCCATTGTGTTCATAAGAAATAGTTGCTTCTGGTCTTTGAACTTCTTGTTGCATAACTTTCTTTTGTTCGATTTGTTCGTCAGTAGTTGTTGCCTGTTTAATCCAAGCAATGTCTTCTTCATCCATCTTAATTTTAGCTAACTGTCCAGCAATGATATGCGCTCCAGCATTTCTAAAGTTAGGGATGTATTTTTGTCCTAATTCGCAGAGTTCCTCTTTAGAGAGTTGTAGTAGTAGTTCTTTCATCTTTTTAACCTCTTCTTTCTTTCTAGATGAAAATGATTAGAAGGGGAGATAAACTCCCCATTCAACTTTAAAGGAGACCGATGACATATTGTCAAGTTATACCCTAACTCCTTTTAGGGTATATCAGCTTATGCTGATGCTAGAACATTCAATCTCAACAATCGTTCTGGACGAAGGATGATACTTCCATACCAGAATTTATATGAGAAGAAACCTCGTTTTCCATATGGATCGCCAAATCGTGGTTTAGGAGCTTCACTAGCAAAAGTGATGTTATTGCCTTGCAACATAATCTTTGCAAAACTATCTTCGCCTACAAATAGGATAGGGAATACATCAAACTTACTATTTGTGCTAGACAAAGAACCAACATATGCAGCATCAACATCAGCACCTTTACCAGCTTCTACAAGCATATTAGGTGCGTGAATGAAACGAACTTCCCCTATTTTACCGAATTCACCATCGAATGTAGAACCTGCATTAGCATATTGTTCTACGCCTACGAAAGCAAAATCTTTTTCATAGGTTTTACCACGAGTAACATTCATAATGTCAGTTTTAACTTGATCACCAACGATAGCAACATAGCAAGGTGGAACTGTTTTAGTGTCAACTTTAACAGAACCAGTTACCATTTGAGTTACTTTAGGAACTTTGTATTGTCCCAATCGTTGAACTACTTTTTGGAGTAGTTTGTAGTTGATTTTGAATGATTCTTCAACTGCATTTTCACCAGTAGTAGCATCAGGTTCACCTTTACCAATACCAGTACCCATAGTAGCCAAACTAGTTGCAGTACCAGAGAACATTTTGTTAGGAGTTTGAAGCATAGTGATTTGGTTCAAATCTTCATCAATATCATTAGCTCTCAATCCCATTTCTCTACGATAACGAGCAACCATATTTTCATCACTGAAGAGTTCAACATCTTCTGTGTATTCAAGCATTTCACCAAATTGATTGATGAATGTATTGATAGTTGTATCTTTGATTGTAACCCTGTTACCAGAAGTTTGTCCTTCAAATATACGCTTACCAACACCTGTAAGAGCAGTAGAATCTGTTGTTTGATCTATCAATTTACCTTCAGCAGTAACACCACCATCTTGTGCAATTTTAGTAGATACATTAGCATCTGTTTTATTCCACCAGTTATCAGTACTTGTTGAACCAGTAAATCCTGGATAAGTTGTCAAATCACCGAAGATAGATGAAGTAACAGCAGATAGATCACGAGAAGAGATATAACCTTTCTTTTGGAATTCAGCATTGAAAGCAATAGTAGCAGCATCCATAGGACCTGTTTGTACTGCCCAAGGCATTCTTTCATAAGAATAGTGGTATACCCTTACACGATATTCACGACCTGTATTTGTAGGCATATACCTAGTAGATGCAAATTGTGAAAATACTTTTTTGTTTGTAGCGAACTCAATACCAAGCCTATCTAGATGAAATAGTTTGTTATTATAGCCGTTATCAGCGTTAAAACCTGAGTTATAGTTGTTTAATGTGCCATAAGCACTTCCGTTTGGTGTAGCCATTTTAATTTCCTTTCTAGGACATAGTCCTGTTTAAATTTGTTGTTTTGTAAAATAGATTTACTCATTCTAACAAATCTAAATGTCTGTGTCCTATAAGTAGGAGACATCAAGTTGTTTGTAGCATCATAAACGCTATTTGAGCGAATTATACTAAATTATTCTTAAACTAATCTTAAAATATCTTTATCAGATCATTAGCCTTTTTCGCCAAGCTTGATATTCCTCATCATCAATCTCATTGATACTATGAATTACTTTCTTAGTATTATCAGGTATATTCTTAGTTCCTGATATTCCTAATTGTGTCTTATCAATTTGTTGTCTTTGTTCTTGTTGTCCTAATGAAACATTTTGTTTTTGCTTTTGGTTTTCTGCAAGTTGATGAGCTTCATAAATATACTTTTGGATATAAGGAACTCCTACTTTATATTTATCAAGCAATTCACCTCTTTGAACTTCTTTCCTAACAAGTTCAAATGTTCCACTTTCTATGTCTGAAGATAGTTGTCTTAATGCTTCAGGATTACTAACAAAGAAATCAACACTACCTTTATCTAATTCTCTATTAAAGAAGTTACACATCTTTTGATAGTTATTACTATTCATAGATAGAGATAGTTCTTGATCTATTTCGTTCAAAGGTGTTTGCTCTCTACCATATTCTTTTGGTTTATAGTTTTCAGCTTTTTCACCTTCTTCTATATCACTAAGAGCTATATTGTATTTCTTAGTGAATGCACCAATAGCATCTTTGTTACCTTTACGCATTTCGATAAACTGATTGATTTCGTTTTCTGTTATGCCATTGTCTTCAATAGCTGATAACATCTTACGAAATGGAGCTAGTTTTTGGAGTTTTTGTGTATAGTTTACACCTTTACTAGCCATAAGCTTTAAGTCATCAATAGTGAAGTCAAATTCTTGTCCATTTGCTTTGACTTTATATTGTCTCTTTTGTCTGACTTTTGCTTGTGGTTTTTCATCTGTTTTAGGTTCTTCATCAGAGTTCTCTTCTTCAGATTCCTCTGATGAAGTTACATCATTTTGCTCAGTTATTTCTTCGGTTTGATTGTTGAGCATTTCTTTTTGCAAGCCATTGTTTTGTTCCTCCTTTACTATAGATTGATTGTCTTGTGTAGGATTTTCGATTATATCTTCTGGTTTGTCCATACTATCGAAAAACTTTTGTCTTGCTTCTAGATACTCATTAGATTGAGTATCAACCTCTCCACTATTTCCTTGAACTTGTTCAGCATTATTGCTGAATGTCTGGTTTAGTGCTTCTGACATTGTTAAAATTTCCTTTCATTGTAGAATTGTATTAGTATAAATTCCTTGAAGTGTTTGGATTACCATCTACACTATAAGGAGTTTTACCCTTATTTCTGTTATCTTTCATTCTAGGAGCATATCCTTCTTCTTCTGTATTATCTGTCTTATTATCCTTTTGTCTTTCTGCTTCTTTTCTTGCTTCTATTTCAGCTATTTTTTGTAGCATAGATAGTTGTGTTTTCAATCTTTCTGTTTTTGATTTTTCATCTATTTCTTTTTCTTTAAGAGCATTTCTACCAAGTTCATCAAACCTATTTTGTTTTTGATAGAATTCAAGAGCTTTAAGATTAGATTGTTTTCCAAGAGCTTGAGCTTTAGCTTGTTCAACAGGTATCTTAGCTTCTTTAAGACTTCCATCAATTTGTTGTCTACCAGCACTAGCCATAAGTTCTTGTGTTTGAGCTTTAAGATTTTCAATTTGTGCCATCATCAATTCTTGTTGTAATGGATCTGGTTGTGGTTCAAATGTTTCTATCTTATGAGCTAAATCGTGCATCTTATGTAGATTAGCTATTTCAGCCATAAGCATTCTTCTTACATAAGGATCTTCACTAGGTCCTATTGTTTGCATTAAGAATGCTAATTCTCTTGCTTTAGCAGCATTATCTTCATTAGTAGAAATAGAGATGTCTAAGTCAATAGTTCCATATAAATCATCTCTTCTAATTATTTCAAATTCTTCTTCATTGATAGTAGAACGAACTACTGTTTCAGGAGGTAATAGTTCTGCATCATATTCTAACCATTTTCTCATCAAAGGCTTAATAAGATTTTCTGCTATATTCTTAACTAACATAAGTTTTCTTATATTACCACCATCTAATACACCTCTAGAACTAGCAGGATTACTTCCTAACATATCATTAGTTTGATTAGCTCCATATACATTTACACCTGTTAATGATTGTGCTGATTCATTGTTAAGTTGTAACATATTGAATACTGTATTAGGTAATGGATTAAATCCTCCTACCCATATTGCATCTTTTGGAGTATTTGTATTCATAACAAAGTTTTCACCATTTAACATTCTTTCTTCGTTAATAGGATCTAATACACCTTTTGAGAAACCTATTTGTGCATTATTAGATTGAGCCATATTGTCTATAATACCTCTAGTAATAGCTGTATTGACTTGTTGTATATCACCTAATATTTCTGCATTTGATTCTCCAAATAGTTGAAAAGGAATAGGTAATAGAGGAACTATAATGAATGGTGGTTTTTTATCAGGATATGGATTCACATCTAATCTTATGACTAGGTTATCTACCCAAGCACAAACAATAGGTTCTGCTATTCCATCTCCATTTAAATCATAATTACCCCAGTATTCTTTTACAAGAATCTTCTTTCTAGGATCATCATCAAATTCAAAGTATTTAGGATCAGGTAGATTGTTATAGTTTTCATAATTGTCAAATGAGTTATCACTTCCTTTTATATTTATCTTATCTACATTCTTATACCTACCATCTGTTTTAAGAGTAGATAGGTCTGTTTCAAATTGATGGATAATAAATTGCATATTTTCAAAATTTCCCATACAAGATGGATCTACAAATATGTCTTGATTTCTTACTACTTCAGCAGTAGGTTTGTCTATCAATCTTACTTTCTCTTTTTGCTTATATACTATTTCTTGCATCATAGGTTCTTGTGTTTCAGGATTAATCATAATTTGTTGAGACATAGGATCTATAACAGGAACAAGTTCTCTTTTAATAACTTCTCTTTCTTCTTCTAAGAAATCCCATCCTGTTTTAATAACTACTGTCCCTTCTATGTCCATTACTTTTAAAGCTCTTGCTAAGAAGTTATAACGATTAAATTGTCTACAGAATTGTTGATTTAAAATCATTTCAGCATTTCTAGCTAGTTTGATAGATTCTCTATTTGCTGGATTACATTTAATTATGTCTGGTGTAGATGTAAATGGATCTAGTATAGATGCTTGTAACCATTCAGAATGTTTCTTAATATCTCTTGTAACTATTTGTGATTTACCTTCTCTTTCATTACCATATTTTCTACCCATATATTGGTTAGTCCATTTATCTATCTTCTTATGCCAAGCTTCATTATAGGCTTTTGATTTTTCATAATCTTGTTGTAAAGATTTGAGAACTTTGTTTTCTTTAGAGTTATTATTAGAGTTTGGTTTGAATTCTTTAGTGTCTTTCATTTTATATGAACCCCTTTACAGATACATCTCTATGTTTAATAGCTTGTTGGTTTGTGAAATGGCTATCTATTGCTTTCTTAATAGCTAATTCATATCTTTCTAGATAAGGATTGATAGTGTATGGTGTTCCTGCTCTAGGATCAATCTGAACTACATTAGCACTTCTTGCTTTAGCAGATATTCCTAGCATAAGAACTTCTATAAGTTGTATAGGTAAGTCTATTTCTTGTTCCATAAATTCTTTGAGTATTTCGCTATTCTTTCTATTGTTATCAATACTATTAACATTTATAATCTCACTATCTTTAACTATTTCTTGATTTACTGTAACCATATTTTGTTGAGTATTTTCTATATAACCAAACAACCTATTCTTATTTTCATTTATGGCTGATTTCACTTCATCGCTTATTTCAATCAGAATAGGGTTTACTTTGCAAATTATATGTAGATGATTGTTACCATATCTAAAAGCATAGTCTTTGTCTACTTGAATAGTGTTGTATGACTTTATGAATATATCTTTATTGTCTAGAGATATATTGTTGTCATAGCTATCTTTTATCTTCATTATAAGTTGAACACTTCTCTTAATTTCTTTTATATATGGAATAAAATGAAAATCTCTTTTAGGAAAACTTTTTAGAGCATACTTTTGTTTAGGATAGAGTTGAAAACTAGGATTGTCTCTATCAAACCAAAATTGAAATCTATGTGTTGAATTTTGCTTACCATAATATTCTGGTACTACTAAAACAGGAGTAGGCTTGATGCCTTCTTGTTTTTGGATAAATGTTATAGGAGCTTTTTTGTCGTTAGAGGTCATAAGGCATTCTTGTTCTGTGTTGGACTTTTTATCGTAAATACTATTATGAAATACAAATAGTGCCATAATTACTCCTGTTCTAGTTTCTGGAATTATATCTTATTTATTGTAAAAATGTCAAATTAAAAAAAAAGATTTAGTTTTTCCTTTCTAGCTACTATGGTTTTTTAGAAGCCAAGTGTTTATCCTTTGATTTACTAATGTGTGTTACAATACACACATTAGTATTATTATTTAATAGTGTGTGTAGTTTTTCATCGTAAGTCTACCTCTGAAAATACCTCAACCTAAAAAATTACTCTACACACACCATTAAGTAATAAAACTATTATTACTTAATTGAGCGTATTGTTCTTGTTGTATTTGTGTTTGCCGACTGATACAAGAGACTTTTTTCATTTTTTTACATTTGTTTTCCATTCTCGAAATTTATTTAGCAATACGCTCTATTAAGTAATACTACTGAATGGTAGAGACAACATAAGCATTATCAACTCCTAAAATCAAAATCAAACACAAACCCTGTCTCTACCATTGAATAGTATAGATTGAAGGATATAGTATGAAAGTCTTGTTTTTTATCTTGCTTCCCCTATCATTATTTTCTGCTAACTATCTCGTTCAAATAGATGAGAATGAGCTACAAACTATACAAGCTTGCATAACAGGTACACCTGACAATAAGATGGTTCAGATGTGTATCAATCACAAAATGTTCAATATGAGATACAATGGTTCTTTATGGGAATTAGAGAAAGTTCCTGCTAGAAATGAGAATAACAATTGCAGTTGTCTTAGAAAACAAAATGCTAAAGTTATTGCAAAGAGCAAGACTATTATAAGACAAAGAGTATCTTTTAGAGAAGTATGGGTTGAAGAGATTCCAAATGCTATCATCATAAATAAACCTAGTGATTTGACAAAGATAGATAGAAATGATAAACTTAATACAGATATAATTTGTGTTAAATGTGGAGAGTAAAGATGAAGTATCTATTAATTTTGTTATTTCCATTATTGTTATTTAGTGAAAAACTAGAATGGAATAACCTATCAGAAGAACAAAGAATGACTGCTGTAGCTATCTATGATATAGCTAGTAAGTATAATCTAGCTGAGACTATGATTGCTATAGCTTGGCAAGAATCTAGATTAGGTAAGATACCTATTAATCTAGAAGATAAAGCTAGTTGTGGAGTACATCATATTCATATTAAGACTTTCTTATGGTTGAATAACATTCCTAATACAGTAACGAATAGAAATATCTATTGTATGGAACTTATCAATGATTTAGCATTAGATGTAGAGAATGCTATCAAGTTCTTTGATTTTGCCAAGAACAAATGGAATGGTGATCATAATAAAGCAATAATGTCATACAATGCAGGATTTAACCTTAAAAACAACGAAAAGGCTAAACAGTACCATAAGTATGTCAAGCAATATATGGAAGATGCTAAAGCCATTATAGAGCTAATACTAACGCTTAGACAAATAGAGCAAGGATTGTTAGAATATGGAGATACTTTGTAAAGTTAATACTCTTTTTTTTTAAAAAAAATAAATACATTTTATATTGACAAATAAAAAAGTATTTGATATAATAACGATAATTTTGTAAAAAAAGGAGGTATTTATGAAAACAAATGTTATTATGGAAAGCGCAGAAAGTAGAACAATAGTAGTTGGAGATGTAGAAATAATAGTTCGTCAAAGAACGAAAGATAAATTCTTTTCTTTGAGAGATACAGAAAGAATCATCAATATACATAGATTCAATATATTAAATGAAAGTTCTCCTGTAAGATTAGAAAGATATTTTGCATTAGATAGTACAAAGAATTTTATAAATGCTATAAGAGAAAAAAAGCAATGTGAACCATATATAGGTTCAAAAGGAAAACAAGAAGGTTGGATACATCCACATTTATTCCTAGATATTCTTTTATGGGCTAATCCTGAATTTAAAGTTGAGATTTATGATTGGCTATTTGATTATCTCATAGAAAGCAGAATAAACTCTGCTAACAGCTATCGTATTATGTCTGGTACTTTATATGAGTTCTCTCCTAGAAAAGATAAGTTTAGAATAGCTATTAAAGAACTAGCACATAAGATAAAAGATTTATTATGTGTTGCAGATTGGAATAAAGCTAGTATGGAACAATTAAAACGAAGAGATGACTTACAAATGATGATAGCTGATTTAACAGCTACATTACACAATCCAAAAGAAGCAATTAGGATAGCGTTCGTAAATTATCAGAGAAAATTTGGATTGAATGAATTATCTCTGAATAGTGAGTAATTACTTCTCAATTATCTCTATATTATCACTAGCATTTAAATCTACATAGATTATTCTATCTTCTTTTAGAATAACACAAGGAAGCTTCTTTATCTTTTTTCTTAGAACCTTACTATCTGCAATCATTAATGCTGTTGTAGCAAATACTTCTTTCATAGTACCATTCTTGATTACTGGTCTAGGTGGTAAGTTGAATTCACATTTTTGAGGAACAGCTACCTTAACTTCATAAGGTTTATCTATATATTTTATTTCTGTTTTAGTACATCCTGTTAAACCTATCAATATATAAACTAGTACAAATAATGCGAATACAAACATTAAGCCAGCAAGTATGTGTTGTATAATTTCTTTCATTCTAGTTCCTTCAGATTTTCTAGTTCTTTTTGTAGAACTTTCCATCCATCTTCACAAGTAGCTATCTTTTTAAGTTCTTGAGCTAACTGTTTAGTTCTTTTATCAGCTTCTTTTTGAATCATCTCTATCTCAGTCTTATACTTAACTAATTGTCTATTAGCATCTTCAATAGATTTGTTTTGGTTATCCATATGATTCTTTATAGCATCATATTGCGTTTGAATTGCACTCATTTGCTCTTTTAGATTAGCTTTTTGTATAGAGTTAATATATAATGCTGTTCCTAGTCCTGCTGTTACTAATAGTAGAAATACTATTGTGAATACTGCTATGTTCTTAATCATCTTCTATCTCCCCAAATTTATTGATATGCTTTATAAGTTTTTCTTGCATATGATTGACTGAATGAGTCATTTGCTCTTTCTCAAAATGTTGATATATGTTTAATCCAACACTAAGTGCTGTTAGGTATGTCATAAATGATATGAGTAACCATATAAACTTTGCTTTCCAATTTACTTTTTTAATGTAGTCTTTTATCCTTTCTTTCATTTTGAACTCCTTAGTGTTACTATCTTTTGAGCTAATTCTAATGCTTTATCTATGCCCAAGAATGATACTGCTGATGATAACGCTAATTTACTAATGAAAGAGAAATCAGTCATATCTAATAAGGCAAATACTATAAAGGCTATTACCATTGATGATAAAGCAGTTCCTAAAAACTTTCTCCAAGAACCATCATAATCTTTATGAATTATATAATTATGAAAATAACTAGCTATACCTGAACCTAGTCCTAGTAAGAAACAAGGAAGTAGAGCTAATACTTCTTGAAAAGAAAATGACATTGTTACTACAGTTTGATTTAGATCCATAGCTTATCCTTAATCTATTAGTTCAATACCAAAGCAAGCTTTCATAACAACACAAATAACTGAGAATGTTATGAACATCCATAAAACTTTACACATAAATCTAGCTATTTTCTTAGCCCATTTTGGAATGTTGCAGTATGTTTTGCCCAAAAGCCAAAATTTTAAAATGAACATCCATCTCTTAAAACCTGTTACTGGTTCTGCCATCACTTTCTCCTCGAATCAAATTCCATACCTGGTAAATAACCACTAGGACAATTTGTATATTTTTGTTTGTAATTATCATAGCAGAAAACAGCATTTCTAGGTTGACAAGCATTAAAGAATAATGCAATAAATATAAATGTTATTATAAGAGCTATTCCTTCTACTGTTGCTAAAAATGGAATTATCTTTTTCATTTCACTTCCATAATATAAATAATAAAATAAGAACTAAAACTAGAATAGAGATTGAGATAATAGAAGCTTTCACTATTATATTTTTCTTCGTAGTTTTGATTTCTTGTTTATGCAAATCTTTTATTGCATTATCATAAGCTTGTTTCTTTTGCTTAATAATCTTTTCAGATTCTTTCTTAGATAAGAACTGTCCTGTCTTTTTATCTCTAAGCAACATTATATTTCCTTTATAATAAGAGTAACATTATTTACTCCTATCTTTTCTATAGTATTAAATAGTTTGATAATAGTTTCAATAGAATTAGATACTGTTCCATTGTTTCCTTCTCTTTTACCAACAAGAATGCATCCGAGTGTATCTTGTGGGAAGTTTCCAATATGAACAAGTATTCTTCTGTTAGCAAATGATGGTAATTCTTTTGTTTTTAACCATAGTGCTTTCTTTTTCCATTTTCCTAATTTATCTGTGTTATTTCTATTTGTATCTGTGAATTCTAAGTCGTACTCTCTAGCAACTATTCTTTTATCTTTGTTAGGTGTATCAGTAGATGGTCCACCATTCTCACAAGTATAACCTTTGAATAGTTCTTCACCTATCTCACTTGTAAGAGTTAATTCTCCTATTGTAGAAGGTTCTGTTGTTCCTTTTGCTGTAACTGCTTTAAACTCTTTTAGTCTTTGTAATTCTAACTGGTATATCATCTAATCACTCTATATCTGGTATCTTAATACCTTTTAATTTAACACCATCTAAGCATTTAACTTCACCATCTACACTATGAGTACACATTGTATCACTTCTTGGTCCAATGCAACCAAATAATAGAACACCTATTAGAAACACAGCAATGGCTATAAAAACGCTTTTAACGAATCGGTTAAGGTAGATACTAGTCTTATCCTTTTTTTCGATTTTAGGTGTGTTTTCTGGCTCTTTAGGAACATATATTTGAAATGTTCCTTCTACTTCATCAACTTCTACTTGAATAGGATAAGCTAATTCACTAATCTTAATAGTCTTCTTAGGATAATATCCTTTGAGATCTTTCTTAATCTTTTTCATCCAATCATCTATTGATGTGATAGCAACTATCTTCATTATACTGATCCTTCTTCTTCTTTAGGTACCTTAGCTTCTAATTCAGCTATCTTTGCATTAAGAGTAGTGATAGTCTGATTTAGAGTTGTTATCTGTTCTTCTAGTGTTGTTTTAGAAGTAGTGAGTTCTTGAACTTGAGCAGTCAGATTGGTTACTTGTTCAGATAGATTGTCTTTTTCATCCTTAAGTTCTTTATACTGGTTTTGTAAATCAGTAATCTGACTATCTAATTCTGTTACTGTAGTTTGTAATATAGAAGCACAATAAGAATAGATATTGAGTTTTAATGTAGCAGCATATTTTTCTGTTACACCTTTACTTAATACTTCTACCATTTTTTCAGGTGATTCAAATTTAATATAGCTCATTAGATTGCCCCTTTCTCACTTTTAAGTGGTGTAGTATCAACAACATAAGTGTTAATCTTAGTTTTGATGAGAGTATCTATTCTTTCTGTTGTAGCTTCTTGCTTATCTTGAAGTTTCTTTTGGTCTGTTATAGCAAGATTAAAGCTATCAATAACATTACTTTCTAATGTATTAACCTTTTCTTTAAGCTCATCATTTTCTTGTTTAAGTAAATTAAGTTCTTCTACTGAATTATTTAATTGAGCTTCTAGATTGGCTATTTCTTGGTCTTTAATACTCCATAGATCATTAACTACAACTAGTTCTTTATCTAGTTCTCCTGATATATGAGTAATTACTTTAGCAGTAGATTCTGCTAAACCATAGATCTTACCACTAGCTGTCTTAGCAGAAGTAACGAATTTCTTTTCATTTTCTAATGCTATATAGGCTATTTCTCTACATACTCTTGAAGCTATGTCTTTAGCTATAGCAGGAATATCAGCAGTATTAGTTATTTTAGATAATGAACTAAAATCTGCTTGTTCTATTCTTTCTGTTATTTCTTCATCTAGGTTTTCAGATATTTCAATAACATTAAGAACTTCTGCTTCTGCTTTAATAGTGTTTATTGATTCACTAAAAGCTGCTTTTGTTTTAGTGATAGCTGTTTCATAAACTGATTTTAATTTACTAACAGCATCATATTCTGTTTCTATCCTAGTTGAAACTAGCTTAGGATCTAAACTAGGTTTATAGTCGAATTGTCTCATATTTAACTCCTTCTCTTGAGATTGTCAAATTTTAATTTGACCTTACTATAAAATATATTATCACTAATGATAGATAGATAATCGTAATAATCAAAAGTGATAATTTGAATTTTTTGCTTTCTAGTTTTTCTAAAAAATCTATGATAGCTGATACTATTTTAATCATATTAACATTTAGCTTATTTATGATACCTGAATACACAAATAGAGTGAATAGGACTAATACAATAGGAATAGCATAAAGTATTATGTTTTCTAATAATGTGTTTGTATTTAGGATTAAATTGTCCAGTGTTTCCATTTATTTCCTCCTATAATGAAAGTATGCAAATGCTCTTACACAAAACCACATTATATTTGCAGTTATTCTAGCTGTATGGGAGTCTATCATAGCATCATAAAATATCTTATCTGATTGTTTTCTACTTATATACATTTTGTATCCATTATCATATAAATAATCGTGCAATATGCTCGCTAAAATCCACTTACCATTAGGGCTTATAATAGAGTGTAGAAATCTAGGAATAGATGCAAAATCTGTTTTAAATCCTTTTGGAACTGTTATAATTATTCCATCTGAATTTTCATAGACTAAATCATCTAATAGTTCATTTCTATCATTTTCTTTCTTAGTCCAACGATAGATACGAACATCAACATATTGTGTTTTAAATCCACTCATTATTTATCCCATTTAATTGAGTTAATTTCATCTTGTGTTTTAGCAACATTGACTTTATCTTTAAGTAATCTACATTTAACATAAGCATTTGTTGATTGTTCTTGTATGATAGTAGATATAGCCATCAAATCTGCTAAACCATATTCTACTATTGTATTATCTTCACAAATGTATTGTGTCTTTGCTGTTTTATCTGTATTACCCATAATTGCTATAAGCTTAACTAGAAGTAATTGATCTTGTTCTGTTGCAAGTATTTTATTACCTTTATATTCTACTGATTGTGTAGAAGCTTTTAGTCTTTCTTCTTCTAGTTCTTTATTCTTTGCTTTTTTGATAGGTTCTAGATCAACAATAGTTAGTTCTGCTATATCATCTGGTAGAACTTTAACTTCTTCAAAGTCTTTATCGAGTTTAAAGCTTTTTAAGTCTGATTGAATGTAGATGATATTATCTTTAACTGTGATAATATCGAAATTACCTTCTTTCTTTGCAAACTTATCAGTAGAGATAGAGAAATACATAACATCCTCCTATTATGTTTTTTTGTTAATATTGAAATTTTATCATTTGAATGGTAATGATAATTTATGATATAATTTTATTTTTGTTGTTAGTTGCTAAATATATTAGTATCATAGAAACACTATATTCAGTAGTAACTGGAATAATAGTTCGAAAGATGGTGTGTTCTGCTGGAATTTGAATAACACCACTTCTAATTCTAATTCTAATATTGGCACTCGTCTTACTCAACCTATATTTATAGAGTGAGCAACTATGCTTAAGAGCAGAATAAGATGAATTAAAATAACTTAGTAGGATTAAACCGAAAGGCTATTAAAGTATATAGGACTATAAATGAAAAGATTAGGGAATATATATCAAGAGATATATAGTATAGAGAACCTAAAATCAGCTCATAAGAATGCTTCTAGAAGTAAGGGACATTATATAGAAGTCAGAAAGACTAATGGTAATTTAGATGAAGAATTATCAAATATACAGTCTATGCTTATCAATAAAACCTATTATATATCTCCTAATGATTATACCTTTAAGATTATTAGAGATAAAGGTAAAGACAGAGAACTTATGAAGTTAAAATATAATCCTCATAGAATTGTTCAATGGGCTGTTATGCTTCATTTAGAGAAAGTCTTTACAAATACATTCTGTTATCATACTTGTGCTTCTATACCAAATGGTGGGATAGATAGAGCATACAAACTTATCTATAGTTATCTTATGGATAAAGAGAATACTCAGTATTGTTTAAAAATAGATGTCAAGAAATTTTACCCTAGTATAGATAAGAATATATTAAAGAATAAACTAAGAACAAAGATTAAAGATAAAGACCTATTATGGCTATTAGATTTGATTATAGATTCTTATCCTAGAGAAACAGGTGTTCCTATAGGTTCTTATTTATCTCAGTATTTTGCTAACTTTTATTTAAGCGAATTCGATCATTATTGCAAAGAACAACTTAAATTAAAATATATAGTAAGATATATGGATGATATAATAATACTTCACAAAGATAAAGAGTATTTAAGAGAATTATTAGTTAAAATACAATCATTTTGGAGTGTTAAACTTAATCTAACTATGAAAGAAAATTATCAAGTATTTCCTGTTGAGAGTAGAGGTGTAGATTTTATAGGGTATGTTTTTAGACATAAAAGTATTAGACTTCGTAGAAAGAATGCTTTACATCTAAGAAAAATATCTAATAGAATTAAGAAAAGACAAAGAATGAATTACAGTGATTTTTGTTCTATAAATGCAGTAGTTGGATTTTTTAGATACTTTGATAGTAGACAATTATTTGATACATATATTAGACCTATTTTCCCTATTATTACAAGTTATTATAGAAATAATATATTGAGTGATAAATTAACAGAAAGAGAAAAGAATAAAAAAGTATGGGGATATAGTACTAGATTAGGATTAAAGAGAGATAACTATAAATATAAGAGATTTGAGAATGTATTTAGAAGAAGATAATCAGAGATAAAGATAATCTCTGATTATATAGATAAAACATATTAAAGATAAGCAAGACGAGCGCCAACATCAGAATAAGAAATAGAAGAGGTGTGATGCAAATACCAGCAGAACACACCATCCGACGAACCATTACCCCCGCTACCACCGAAAAAAGCGCATTTGTTAGAAGATTGCCAAAGATAATCACAAAAATACTTACTATCGCT
>ERZ808245.84-NODE-84-length-57837-cov-10.026790_pt1 | contig 57837 bp, 45 predicted proteins | sample MGYA00521243_ERZ808245 | MGnify/ENA primary metagenome ERZ808245 (study PRJEB31516, sample SAMN03275576) | gut metagenome | biome: mammalia-associated habitat; material: feces | host: Papio cynocephalus | place: Kenya | collected 2012-07-07 ... | reverse complement strand
TCATTGTTGTTCTCCTTCTCCCATATTGAGGATTATCTTTCCATTTGCTTTGGATAATTTATCATAAATCTCGTCAAACGCTTTGCAAGTCTTAGGTAGGTATTTCTTTATCAATTCGTATTGTTCTTTGTTGGACGAATTAGAGAGTTACCTAGAACAACATCACCCTCAAACAGCTTTTGTAAATTCAATATTGTGTTTCATATTAGAGAGTTACCTAGAACAACATCACCCTCAAACGTGCGCAATGCGCACGCATAATGCATGCATATTAGAGAGTTACCTAGAACAACATCACCCTCAAACCTAAATCGGCTTGCGAAGTACTGCTAAATGTTAGAGAGTTACCTAGAACAACATCACCCTCAAACACGATTCCGATATTAAAGAGGACGGCACTCGTTAGAGAGTTACCTAGAACAACATCACCCTCAAACTGAGGCTCCTCGTCAGAGAAGGGCTCGATTGTTAGAGAGTTACCTAGAACAACATCACCCTCAAACTGATATCTCTTTCTTCGCCTATTTTCATCGGTTAGAGAGTTACCTAGAACAACATCACCCTCAAACGCAACAAACGACCGCCTTCCACTCCTTATCGTTAGAGAGTTACCTAGAACAACATCACCCTCAAACCTAAATCGGCTTGCGAAGTACTGCTAAATGTTAGAGAGTTACCTAGAACAACATCACCCTCAAACACGATTCCGATATTAAAGAGGACGGCACTCGTTAGAGAGTTACCTAGAACAACATCACCCTCAAACCATGTTCACTTTTCGCCATTGTCTGGCTTGTTAGAGAGTTACCTAGAACAACATCACCCTCAAACACGAGATTCCAAACGGAAATAATCACGCCGGTTAGAGAGTTACCTAGAACAACATCACCCTCAAACCAAAACTTCCATGCGATAGCGCCACCCACCGTTAGAGAGTTACCTAGAACAACATCACCCTCAAACACCTAGGGGGCAATATGCGATTTGCTACTTGTTAGAGAGTTACCTAGAACAACATCACCCTCAAACCCAAGACCCAAGCGAGCGCTTGAACTTTACGTTAGAGAGTTACCTAGAACAACATCACCCTCAAACATACGAATTCGGGGATACGCTAATATCGGTGTTAGAGAGTTACCTAGAACAACATCACCCTCAAACAACCCTCGAGCGTACTTGGAAGCCACTTCGGTTAGAGAGTTACCTAGAACAACATCACCCTCAAACACAAACTAAGAGTCTCTCGTTTGTCATTGAGTTAGAGAGTTACCTAGAACAACATCACCCTCAAACGAGTTGCTTGGATGTTATCATATCCGCTTCGTTAGAGAGTTACCTAGAACAACATCACCCTCAAACATCAGAAACAAAGACATAAGCAATACGAAAGTTAGAGAGTTACCTAGAACAACATCACCCTCAAACAGCCCCTTGGGTTTGAGGAAAAACAACGGAGTTAGAGAGTTACCTAGAACAACATCACCCTCAAACAAAGTAATGAAGACAAAAGGCTAATCCAAGGTTAGAGAGTTACCTAGAACAACATCACCCTCAAACGCAAATTCATCAATAAGGACGAAGCGAGGAGTTAGAGAGTTACCTAGAACAACATCACCCTCAAACGTGTTTTTCTTCGCGATGGATTTCCCTTTGGGTTAGAGAGTTACCTAGAACAACATCACCCTCAAACGCCATTACGACACTCTCAGAAAAGAGAACAGTTAGAGAGTTACCTAGAACAACATCACCCTCAAACCCACGCTCTTGACCCTTCTTTTGGAATCCAGTTAGAGAGTTACCTAGAACAACATCACCCTCAAACATTCTTTTATTATTATTTTTTATATAAGCGTTAGAGAGTTACCTAGAACAACATCACCCTCAAACTTGCTCCTTTTTCTTCTTTATCTCAATCGTGTTAGAGAGTTACCTAGAACAACATCACCCTCAAACGACAATGTCATTGGAAGTAGAGGGGGACACTGTTAGAGAGTTACCTAGAACAACATCACCCTCAAACACTCCCATGAGTTTTATTTTATAGTATTTCGTTAGAGAGTTACCTAGAACAACATCACCCTCAAACGAACGGCATAAGCCAAAAGGATAACGACCGGTTAGAGAGTTACCTAGAACAACATCACCCTCAAACAACAATGCGCTTACCACGCGTCAACCAAAAGTTAGAGAGTTACCTAGAACAACATCACCCTCAAACTAACCCTTGCCAATGCATTGTTGAACGCTAGTTAGAGAGTTACCTAGAACAACATCACCCTCAAACATTAAGTCTATGATATTCATACGCTTTATTGTTAGAGAGTTACCTAGAACAACATCACCCTCAAACGCGTCATCTTGGTCTATCTCGAACTCCTTGGTTAGAGAGTTACCTAGAACAACATCACCCTCAAACCTTTTGCTTGCCTTCCTCGATTTCGCCTTTGTTAGAGAGTTACCTAGAACAACATCACCCTCAAACTGTCATGTATATCCTCCACTTGAGTGGGCGTTAGAGAGTTACCTAGAACAACATCACCCTCAAACGCTTTGTGTAGCGCCTGCTTTATCTTATTGTTAGAGAGTTACCTAGAACAACATCACCCTCAAACAATGACGCTGTGATGCTCTTCATTGTCGATGTTAGAGAGTTACCTAGAACAACATCACCCTCAAACCGTCAATTGTTATTGAAAAGGAATCGTACAGTTAGAGAGTTACCTAGAACAACATCACCCTCAAACAGAAGGGCTGTCGCGATGATAAAGAAAGCCGTTAGAGAGTTACCTAGAACAACATCACCCTCAAACAAAAATGCTAAAATTTGTGCATGGCGCACAGTTAGAGAGTTACCTAGAACAACATCACCCTCAAACGTGTAAGGAGTGATGTAAAAGCCTAGATAGTTAGAGAGTTACCTAGAACAACATCACCCTCAAACGAGAATGGTATGATTCCAGCTGTGATAGTCGTTAGAGAGTTACCTAGAACAACATCACCCTCAAACCACTTCTGGGCTCTCGTTGATTCTTTGGACGTTAGAGAGTTACCTAGAACAACATCACCCTCAAACTATTGTACCAATGGCAAGAATACTCTACAGGTTAGAGAGTTACCTAGAACAACATCACCCTCAAACCCTTAACGGCTTCCAAGTGCGTTCGAGGGTGTTAGAGAGTTACCTAGAACAACATCACCCTCAAACCGCCTGTCTCAACTACCGTGAACAGGATTTCGTTAGAGAGTTACCTAGAACAACATCACCCTCAAACGTCTTTCGATAGTTTACCGTAATATAGGCGTTAGAGAGTTACCTAGAACAACATCACCCTCAAACAATAACCTTTAGCGTACCCGGAATTATATCGTTAGAGAGTTACCTAGAACAACATCACCCTCAAACTGTCGTGGCGTTTTGAAGCTTCCTTTCTTTGTTAGAGAGTTACCTAGAACAACATCACCCTCAAACGTTTACTGACTTATCCAACGGCGTGAGTTTGTTAGAGAGTTACCTAGAACAACATCACCCTCAAACCAAGGATAACGCTTATTTGTTGAATTGCAGTTAGAGAGTTACCTAGAACAACATCACCCTCAAACAAATTGCCAATAGTACTTGTACCTATCTTAGTTAGAGAGTTACCTAGAACAACATCACCCTCAAACATACAACGTAATCTCGATATAGTTTTGACAGTTAGAGAGTTACCTAGAACAACATCACCCTCAAACGTGGCTATCGCAAACTCGTTAATTTGACTGGTTAGAGAGTTACCTAGAACAACATCACCCTCAAACATAAGGGGGGTTAACCCACCCCCCAAAGGGTTAGAGAGTTACCTAGAACAACATCACCCTCAAACTAGGAATTGGGCGAAACTGAAATCTCAGTCGTTAGAGAGTTACCTAGAACAACATCACCCTCAAACGTATCGGTTACTTCAAGGATAACGCTTATGTTAGAGAGTTACCTAGAACAACATCACCCTCAAACCGTGACGGAATCGCAAGTTTTGGCCTTTTCGTTAGAGAGTTACCTAGAACAACATCACCCTCAAACTTGAATGTCGTTGTTTCCTTTATTAGCATCGTTAGAGAGTTACCTAGAACAACATCACCCTCAAACATTAAATCTATGATATTCATACGCTTTATTGTTAGAGAGTTACCTAGAACAACATCACCCTCAAACCTCAAAATTATGGGGTTTGAGAGGCTAAAACGGTTCACAGCCGCTTGTCGTTTTAGGCAAAATTATTGTAACGCAATTTTATATTTCACAGTAGTCGGAATCGATTAATATTGAATTTGCACCGATTATTTTCCCATTTTTGGAAGAAGGCATAAGATTAATCAAGGTCAGTCCCATCAAAGACAGCTCATTTTGAAGATCTGGTAGCTTCTCAGATTCTAAAACGGACAATAAATCGAAAGTAATTATAAAATGGCATTGAGAAATCTCTTGGATTGCGCGCAAATAAGATAAGAAATCGTTTAGAAAGTCGATGCTTTCATTGCAAGAGTAGCAAAAGGAAGATACTTGCATGATTTTGTCGATATTGAAATCCCTATCGTATGACATCGGGTAGTTAAACTCCGACGAAATATCGTCAAGAAGATCAGATATTTCTTTTTGAATGTTCTCCACTACTTTCTTGCGCTCATCATTCATGTATGCTTTTGGGGCTTGCTTATATATCATCGACAAAACTTTCTTAGAGTTTGGGTTTAAATCGAACAATGACTTAACGAAGAATACTTCTTTCGATAAGGAAAGCATATCCGCGTCCTTACTCACCATGATTTGCTCATCGTCCTCTAAGAAGAGTCCTTTTAAGACGCGATAAAGTAGCGAAGGAACTTCAATAATTAAGTTTGTAATATTCCCCGGAATAGCAGGGACGCTTCTTTCAACACCTTTAAATCTTAATTCAATCATAATTCCACCACCCGTTTATCATCCATTAGAACATCCGTGTCTGAATATCCAATAAGAAAATCCATGCCTGAAAACTGCTTTTCAGTGATTCTTAACATCGCAATAAAGCCTTCTTTCGGGAGTATTTTTTTCACTTTCTCTTTTGTAGAATCGGCAGATTGCGAATCCATATCCAGTTTGACATACACGGATTCTTGAAGCATGCAAAAACCCGATTTTTTCAAATTTTTCACAAATTTGGTGTACGCTCTCCTTTGAGCGTCCTTTTCAACCGGCAAATCAAAAAATAAAATGGATCTCATACATCTATATGGAGTCATACTGGATGAACTTCGCCCTCCTTATATCTTTTTCATTTAATACTGACAGCATGGATTGAATATAAAGATGAATCGCGTTGTCCAGAATCATATTCTTTCCGTCGAACAGAACCACAAGATTAAGCGTATTGATTAATTCGGACTTGAAATTATCCGAATTTAAAGATCCCTTTAACACCAAGCGGTCGATTAATGGCCGAAGCGGCTCCATCAGATCGCAAGACAGATTGAAAGGATTCTCTTCACCGATATGGTGAATCCCAAGTTCAGTAAGATATCCAAACGCTTTCACTTCACGATTAATCGCAGAGAGAATAATCGAATAACCATAGTTTAAAAACGCATTGATATCACAGTCAGCCCCACGAGAAAAGTTATTGCCGAAACAAGAATTAAAATAGACTTTCGCGGAATGACCCTCTCGATTTGTGGGATCGCCTGGCATAACACAAGATAAATAATCTGCCAATTTGGCCACAGAATCGATTCTTCCGAGCAAATCCAAATTATTCTTTTGCCCCTCAATTTTCTTTTGAATAATCAATTGCCAAAGTGTGTCCATATCTTCGCGCTGCCAGTTCAGTTGTGAACGTATCTTTTCGAAATTGTTGTAGGCGCCATAATACGGAATCAGCTCGCCCTGCGGATTCGATTTCGCGTCGCAAAACATCACTTTAATCTTCTTTTCCATGAGCATAGACAAAAGGGCCGCTGTTATGGCGACCCCAGTGTTTTGAATAATTAAAGTGCTAATTTCGTTTAAGCAAATCTTCTTTTCCGAATCCGCGGTGCGATAAACAAGATAGTTCAGCGAATACTCGAGCTTGCATCTTGTTTTAACGACAACCGTTCGGAATGACATAATTAGCAGCCTTTCCAAAGCGTTTTTGTGAAGAATCCTGTTGGAGACTCGACGATGATGGAGCAATTGGATGGGAGGTTGGCCGATATCGTAAGAACTCCTGCTGATGATACCCCGCCGAGAAGGCTCATGTTAATGGACTGGATTGATGAATTAAAGTAATTGGCCAGCTGCATTATTTGATAAGCCTTTATGTGAATCGGCAAGACAGAAAATTTGCCTTTTGCAGTTTCGTCGTTTAACAAATTGATGATGCCTGCAGCTCCTTTTAAAAGAAACAAATAGTTCGAATTGATATTAGCGTATTTTTTATAAAGAGTATCCAGTTCCCGAGACGTTAATACGATCTCTTTAGATACGCCATTCGATGGGCTAATGATAAGACTATCGTCCGTTTGAACCATAAATTCGCGAATTGTGTCAACTGCTTTGTCTGATGTCGCAGGAGTTTTGCTCTTCGCTAATATATCTAGTAATTTTCTTATCTTTTTAAGTGTCGAAATCTCGCTTTCCGCATAAAAGAGACCGGCCGCATTTTTAATATGATAGCTTTGCAGTTCGTTTCCGACTCCGCTGATGATTGCCTTTGAAGAACCACATTTGACCACGGCGTTGGCGCGCAAGCAAGGAATGACAATCTTTTTAATCTTAATTTGTTTCTTTTCCAAATACTTAGTCATACTTTGTTGATCGCTTGGATTGCAATATAAATTAGGCATAGGAACTAAAGTGGTAATCGTTCTGCCTTTAAGTTCTCGTTCAACTAAAGTATAGAACCCATATGTCGTTTGCGTTTTCCCACCATATTTTTCCGTCTTCGATAATGGCCCATTCATTTTCAAAGGAACTAATCCAGGCCCTTTTGGCAAGATGGTCGCTTTTGTTAATGCCCCGCCCTTAATGTACTGCATCGTCGTTGTCATAACGTCATAGCGGGAATAGATATTCTTTTTAATCATAGGAACGAAAGAAGAATAATCCCATGCGATTCCACCATCAGAATCCATCAACTGCTTGCGATTGCAAACACCGTTTTCATCAAAATACTCTTTAAATACATTATCGAGATTTAAGGAGGCTTTTTGTGCATTGACGTTAGCCAAGAATCGCTTTGCATTGTCTTCTTTTCCATTTTTGCCATAAAGAGCAATCTTAACAAACCGGTTGAAATAGGTAGAAACTGCTCTTCCTACACAAATATTTAAATATGCGTCATGGGCATGATGGAAGTCATTCGCGTCCCTCGATTTAACAATCTCATATTTTTGACGGAAATCAGAAACATTTTCCGCTTTTGAATAGACGACTTTTGGTGTCTCTCCTTTTTGGTTCTTTTGGAAATGCTCGATAAGAGAAATCAGGGCTTTGACGGCTTGGTTTGTGTAAACGAGTTGCCGATTCACGAAGGAAGTCAGCTCCTCTTCCGTTAATGGCGTGATTCTCGTCAAAGACGCATATTTCTTTTCAGAAATCAACTTTGCCTCTTTTAGGAAGTGGTAAAAACGATTTGCCTCCGCTCTACCGCAAGTAAACATCGAATCGGTTAGTGGATAAGTAGCGCTTTTATTTCTGTTTTCACTACTATGAACAAGAACGCGATTAGAGATACTGTCATCTTTGACAAGGGACTGAGGAATAATGTGGTCAATATCATAGTTTTCTATATCGGACATATCGATGGGCTTAAGGCTATACATGTCCCGCCCCATTTGTAAGAAATACAAGAAGTATTTATCGCTTCTGAATTTTCCAAGATCCGCCTTTTCTAGTTCTTCGTAAGCCTTATTGACGATTTCCTTTTCAATATCGGCTTTCGCTAACTTTTTGGCATCTTTGTAGTATGTCTCAAGCATCTCTTTTCTTGAGTTCGTTTTTTTCTTTTCCGCTTTATTGGTTCTTGTGCATTCGACATAGTATTCATCGATTGGGGCATGCAAAATCTTTTCGACATCCTCAATAATGGCCATTGCCTGAATGAGAGGACGTTTCATACCTGGAGAAACATAGCAAGAATCAACATAGTCAACGATTGCTTGATGCTTTTCATCAGGCGAATCGAAGGAATCTCGTAACTGGCTATTTGCCTCTTTAATTTGCTTTTCGAAAGTGAAACGTTTGTCGTGAATCAGTTCCATCAAATTGAGGTTTGTTTCTCTCATTAAAGAAATAAGAGATTTTTCGACATATTCACCCTCGCTAGTTTCGAAAGGTGTTTTCATTTCGAGCAACTCGCGAGAGAGCCTCCCCCATCCAGTCAAGCGCTTGTTCTTGATTGCGTTCACCGCTTGCTTATCAGCAATGTGATACACCTTATCCAGGCGGCGAACCACAATGGACGAATCTTCGAATATTGTCAAATCACGAATGATATCTTCAATTTGTTCGGCGTGGGAATTGACATATTCCTTGCCTAAAATCTTGGAGAAGAAGCAGTAACTGCTAAGAGAAGCATTAAAATCATCGAGTTCCTTGCCACCACTCGTCTGCAAAGTCACATCTTCACCTGTCTTGCTCTTAAAGTAACTCACTATCGTTTTTGAAGTAACTTTCGCTTTCGTCTTAAACACATTTTCAAGCAAATCCTTTTTGGTTTCTGGCGTTAAGAAAGCGCCGTTAATCAAAGTCTTATTTAGTAAGGAAAGAACCTCATATTCTTGGAACAAAAGGGAATTCTTCGGCAAGCAATTGTACTCAGGTAAATACGTGCACTTGTTTAGCATCCGCTTAATGAATTCTTCCGCTGACGCGTCTTTATCTACCAGTTTGTCGAAATTCCAGGGATAGATTTTTTCTTTGTCGTCGTTTCTCACAATCCAAGAAAAATGGCCTCTTTGGTCTTTGCGGTTATTGCTGAGCAGTGGGCCCACATAATAAGGAATCTTAAATTCAAGAATCTTAACAATTTTCTCTTTCGTTGATATTCCATCTTTGTCAACACAATTTAAGAATGGGTAGTGCTTTGATTGTTTTTCAAGAATGGTAACCATTTCTTGCTTGTTCAGCTGATAAGGATAAACTCCATTGTCGCTTGAATTTTGTCGCTCAAGGTATGTTCCATCATCCATTTTTAAATAAACGTCGCGCAAAAATGGATCAGCGATATCTTCAGCCTTCTTCGCTTTATCAATATTAAGAGCGGCTTTGAGATAAGAATAAAAATCGTCTTTCGAGCAATGGGCACACCTTATTTTTACGTTTTGATTTTTGACTTTCGTATTTGCAAGGCCAATATAACGGACATAATTGTTTGCCTTTTTATCGCTTACATCACATTTTCGGAAGACGTCGTTATAAATCTTCTTTCCGAGATTATCTTTGATATATTTTTTCAACGCTTTCAAATCATCTTTATGTCTTGTGTAGCGATTCACCATTGCGTCGGAGATGGTTTTGGAATCGCCTAATAATTTCCCAAGGAGCAGGAAATCAAATATCTTTTTGGCTGTTCCAACCATTTCGGTCTCTGGTGCGTTTGGGAATGATTCGGTTAATTTCGCATATGACTCTTCGAAATTGGCATTAGAGAATTGAATGTCTTTCGGATCGATTTCATCATCAATGTCATTCTCATAGATTTTCTTTGTTGAAATCTTGCCACCAGAAATGAGCGCGAAAAGAACGTTCTTGAAATAAGGATCGGTGCAGCCAAACAGCTCAACCAAAGCATCCTTCTTCGCGTTGATTCCTCTAGATGCAACCACTTTTGTTTTTAATGATTCGACAAAAGAATCGTTCAATTTAAGTGAAGGACGCCCCATTTCGAGCAGTTCGCCGTTGAGTTCCTTGAACAATGCTTCTCCCTCATCAGGATCAAATGGGCGAATTTCCTGTCCTTCGTTTAAGAAATTTCCACGATATTTAATCATGTGAGCCATCGCCAAATAAATGAGACGGATGTCCGCCTTCTCATTTGATTCCATTAATGACTTTCGCAAATGGTATATCGTTGGATAATCTTTATAAAAATCAGTATCAGAGTAGTTTTTATCAACGAACAATAAGTGGTCAAAAGAAGAGATTGATTCGTTTTTGTCTTCCTTATGATAAGCGGCTTCATTCAATCTCAAAAAGAAAGTAGGGTCAGCTTTGTCGACTTCTTCCTTAAAGAGAAGTTGAAGCAATTCAATTCTTTGTTTCCTTCTAGCAAGTCTTCTTCTTGCGGTTCGGTTCGCTCTACGATCCGCGGCTGGGCTTGCCTCGTCGAAAAGTCGAGCACCCCAAAGGGATTTTCCACCCCTTTTTACGATTTTGTCGTTCTCGTCAGTAACACACCAACCGACTGAGTCGGTTCCCAAATCCAACCCAAGTAAATACTTTTTTGCCATTTGACTTTTACCTCCCAGAAAGCTATATTGGTTCTGTTGGAATTACCTAGAACCAACATCACGAGTTCAAATAAAGATTTTTCCAAACCTCAGACACGTTGGTGTCGCAAAGCGTCCATTGGACGTTTTTTGTTTCCCCGCGAGTTTTTCTTAACAAGCATATTTTACACTTTGCCCAACTTGATTTTTAGTAAAAATTCTTTTTTTGATTAACGCTACGCTTTGCTGTTAAAGAGGAAATGACATTTTGCTCAGGAAAACAAACGACAATGCATATTGAAACCACCAGCAAATCTCATTGGCAACCTTGGCCAGCGCTTTATTCGTTAAACGCTATTCGTTAATTCGTTATTTTTTCGTTAATTCGTTATTTTCTTCGTTTATTCGCTATTTTCTTCGTTTATTCGTTAAAAAACTCATTTATTCGTTAATTCATTCATTAATTCATTAATCCAATTCACCATTCTTTAATGAATCACCAATCGATGCTTTGCACGCTTACATTTGAATTTCAACGTTTAAACTATAGTTGAAAAAAGTATGAAGGAGTATGAAAATGATGAAAAAGTATGAAGGAGTATGAAAATGATGAAAAAGTATGAAGCGGATACCACTAACCCAGCAAAATCGAATCCTTTTACGTTATCCTTCGGAAACAAACCTTTTGAGTACGTCTCCAGGGACAGAGAGTTCAGGTCGCTGATTGAAAGAATCAATAGTGAGCCACCCCTTTCGCATTGCTTTGTAATCACAGGCGTGAGAGGTTCGGGGAAAACCGTCGCGTTAACAACGATAAAAGATCATTTCGAAAAAGAAAATGACTGGATTGTCATTGAACTCAATCCAGAAGACGACATGAGAGAAGGCCTTGCCGCAAAACTCTATAGTGAAGCCCATATCAAACATATATTTTTAGAAAAGGATTTTAGTTTTTCTTTTCAAGGAATCTCTTTTTCCATTCATGGAAAGAACCCCGTTCTCAATATCGATGATCTTCTCGATAAGATGATTAAGGCGATCGCAAAACAAGGAAAGCGAATCCTTGTCGCCGTTGATGAGGCTACAAACAATCAATACATGAAGCGATTCGCGTTATCCTTCCAAATATTAATAAGGAATAATTACCCACTGTTTCTTTTAACTACTAGTTTATACGAAAACATCTCCTCGCTAGAGAACGAAAAAAACATGACCTTTTTGATTCGTGCCCCGAAGCTATTCCTCACCCCATTAAGTCTTCAGGCAATGACCGCCTCTTACGAATCCACGCTAAATATGACGTTTGCTGAAGCACTCAAATGTGCAAAGATGACAAAAGGGTACGCATTCGCATTCCAATTATTGGGATATTTACTATTCGAAAAATCACAAAAAGAGCTCAATCAGCGACTCATGGTCACCTTCGATCAATACCTTGAAGAATATGTTTATACCAAAGTATGGTCTACTTTAACCAATGTTGAACGGAATATCGTCAAATCTTTCAATACGAATAATTCCGTTTCTATATCCACTATATTGGAACGCACAGGAATGAAAAAAGAGTACTTTTCACGCTATCGAGATAGACTCATCAAAAAAGGAATCCTCATTAGTTTAGAAAGAGGAAAGCTTTCCTTTGCATTACCACGTTTTAACGAATTCATTGAAATCGAAACAGCATATTTAGACTAGTTTTTAGCATAAGGCGCTATTCTAATATTCTTAAGAACCGCCACGGGGACCAAAAACTCACGACTGCGAAGAATCGCTTTTCATTTCTTTATACTTTCCAATCCGGCAGCGGACACTACGAAAGGAAGAATGGGTAATGCCTAGTAATTCATCCATTTCCTTCGCAACGTTAAGATATACGCCATTCGTATGATGAATAAGAATATAGCCAACGCTTTTTATCTTCCCTTTTGCCATTTGGCAGAAGCTTCGCACGGGGCTAGAAAGGGAGAATACCCATATCGGAGAACAAATAATCACTCGCTCATAAGAAGACAAATCAACTGAAATCGGCTCGATTGGCATAGCCCAGCGGTGCATCCCAAATCGCCCACACCACCAAAACCCAAGCGTCCCATCAGTCCTCTCTTTGGCTTTAATTTCGTAGATATCGGCACCAAGACCATTTGCTTCTTCTAGAGCAATTTTCTTGGTGTATCCCATTCTAGAAAAATAGACCACAAGCGTTTTATGGCTCTTTCCGATATTCGGGTACTGTTTGCTATCAATGACAAATGCTTCCTGATGATAAAACACGAAAGCCATATAGCCCGTCAACGCTTGTAAAAAGCCGAAGATGAAATAAATCGTCGACATGAAGTTGAATGGGAAAATATAGAATTGAATGCAAATCCATAGCATCAACGTCACTCCGAAAACGCCGCCTAAAATAACGCCTGCTTTCTTTTTCATAAACAATAAAAGAGCGGCAACCAAATTGCTTACGCCATTGATAAGCAAGAGCATGATTCCGGAGAAAATGAAGTTCTGAAACAAAATATCCGCGAAAGGAAGCACCTGAAAATAAGGGAGCAATTCATCCATCCCCATGATTTTTCCACTTGGGTCGATGAGCATCATCATAGAACCAGCCAATGCGCCGATTCCGATAAAAAGTGTCCAAAAGATCAATGCTTTTCTCGTGGGTTCGTATCTAGATTTGCTTTTCATATTCATTTAATGGCTATCGCACGAGTGATAAATATACTCGTTTTCATATAAACATAAAACGCTGATGTTCACGTTCAAGACCCGCAAAAACAAGGTCTCATTCGTTTCGAAATGAAAAGCATTGCCCAAGTTTGCATGCCGTTTTCGCTGAGTGAATTGCACCTTTTTGCGTGTTTTCATACCTGTCGAATTACCCCTTTTTGCACTTTTTCTTGCGAAAAGAGAGGCAAGATATGGTGCTAAAGAGGGCGTATACCATCAAAAAACATAAAAACACCTTGTTCAAGACTGAAAGGTCTCTTTCTAGAGATATAATTGCCACAGGGATTTTCACGAGGAAAGAGTATCTATGGCTAAAAAGTTCCGCCTTGGCCAAATCGGCATCGGTCACAATCACGCCCAAGGGCATATGGAGGCTTTTCGTCTCCATCCCGATTTATTCGAAATCACCGGCTATTCTGAAGAAAACGAAGATTGGATTCGCAAAAGAGGCGGTTTGGGGTGCTATCAGGGAATACCGAGAATGAGCGAAGACGAACTTATCGATCGCTCTGACGCGCTTCTAATTGAAACGGAAGTACCGGATTTGATGAGAGCGGCCCGCAAATGCATCGAAAGAGGAAAGCCGATTCATCTTGATAAGCCGGCCGGAGAGAATTTGGAAGAATATGCCTCAATCCTCCAAAAAGCAAAAGAAAAAGGACTCGTCGTGCATTTAGGCTACCTATATCGAACCAACCCTGCCGTGAAAGAGGTATTCTCCATCGCCGAAAGCGGGAAAATCGGAGAAATCCTCTATGTGGAAACGGCAATGTCGGCCCCTCGCAGCAAAGAATATCTCCGCTATCTCGAAACATTCCAAGGCGGAACGATGTATATCTTCGGCGGGCATATCATCGACTTCATTCTCCGCTTAATGGGAAAGCCAAAACGCGTGGAGTCGATTTTGTTCCGCTCTGGCGCAGAAGGATGCCATGGCATCGATAACGCGACTGCGCTCCTTTATTACGATAAAGGGGTGAGCGTCGCACGCACTTCTGCGATTGAGACCGGCGGCCATTTCCGGAGGGAACTCACCGTCGTCGGAAAAAAAGGCACCATTTCAATCTCCCCTTTTGAGCGCCCCATCACAAAATGGGTGTCTATTCAAAACGGCAAAGAAGATTCTTATGACAAAATGGCGGAACTCGCCACTTTGACGTTCCCGACGGACTACGACCGTTATGACGCTTTCCCCATGGAATTCTATAAGTGCCTTTCTATTGGCCAAGATAAAGTCTACGATTACGATTATGAATTGACGCTTCACAAATTGCTATTAGAAGCATCTTGCATTATTCACTGAGCGCGGAGAAAAGAGAGATTAGCTCGCTATAGGAGACGAATCTCCCCAAGAAGCATCCGCCATCCGCTCAAATTCTTCTTTTGGGAACAAAGGGATTGAGAGCGATTCTTTTGTTTGCTCGCTCACTCCCCCTCGCGCGAATTCTGTTCCCGCATCACACACGATGTTTAAATACCGATCGGTGATGGCTTTTAATGGAGGGACGGAAAACAATTCCCCTTGCCCCACAAAGATTGAAAAATAATTGCCTTTCCCTTTCAATAAGTCGAACATGCTTTTCACCGATTCATAGTTCCCTTTTGATGTATAAAATCCACACGTGGAAATCAGAACGGTTCTTTGCTTGGACAAATCATAACGGCATTTGTGCGCGCCATTCCCGCATCCATCTTTTCGATCTGTCATAGATGGTTCATACAAAGGAAGAGTGCGGTCAATCATGTTTTTCAATATCGCAGGGAGAGAAAACGAATAAAGAGGGAAGCAATAAATAATGATATCTGCATGGACGATAAAAGGAAGAATGGAAACCATGTCATCTTGCAAAACACAACGGTGAGAGGCGTTTTTCCAACAAGAGAAACAGCCCATACACTGAAGAATCCTCTTTTCCCGCAAATGGATTGTCTCTAGTTCGATGTCCGTTTCTTCTTCGATGCCCTTTACGAAAGCGTTCGCAATTTGCAAAGAATTCGACCTTTCTCCCTTTGGGGAGCCATTAATGAGAAGTATTTTCATGTTCAATCCTTTCTATGCAAGAATTCGCCCATGATAAAAGCGATTGTTGCATCGTAATCCCGTATTCAAGCGTAAACCCCCAAAACAAAGGATCGCGACTGGTTGAGTCAATAGTCTTAGAATAAGCTTCTATCGTTTCATCGACGTGGCTTAGAGAAGATAGGGACTGCTTTGTTTGGGCGATTAACGCGGAAAAATATTGGATTTGTTCCTCTTTGCTCGCGTTTGCTAGAAAGAAGACCTGGAGCAAAAGAGGGCTTCGATAATATAGTGGGGAAGAAAGGAGAAAGAGTTTCTTGAACTCCTCTTTCCCTTTTTCGGTAATCGCCATCTTTTTCTTATCGGGCTTGCCGACCCCTTTGATGGAAGTGGAGACAACAAGGCCCTCTTTTTCCATACTCGCAAGCTCACGATAGATTTGACTTTTGCTCGCATTCCAAAAGAAAGAGAGTGAGTCGCGGAAAGCGATCAAAATCTCATAACCGGTCATTTCGTGATAATTCAATAATCCAAGAATTCCGTATTTCAGCATATTTATAGTCCACTTGTATACTATACATATTGTGAAACAAAATAAAAAGCACAAAAATGGCGAAACGACATTTTTTAACAAAAAGGCCAAAGGAATCGAAACCTTTGACCATAACGACATTTATAGGCGAATAGGCTTATGAGACGGAGATGTCTAAAGCGAAAACATAAGAGACCGCGCCCGTGACCACGTTCGCTTCTTTCCAAGCAAGAGGCGAAATGGTTAATTTCTTATTCTCAACCGTTTTTGTGTATGAGCGGTAATTCCCCAGCTCATCGCTCATGTCTTTGGCAGAGAATCCACTCGCGACCAGTTTTTTATCATAAGAGGAAAGAAGATCGTCCCCTTCCTCAAGGGAAGAGATTCTTGCGCTTAAATACTGCGCACCTTCTCGATCGACGAACTTCCCTTCCGAATAAACGCTTCCGAAAACGGGGATTGCGTCCAATATGTTTTTCCCACCGACCATTTTAAGAGCGGACAAATAATCGTTCTCATTACGAATGATATCCTCCCAAGTTAAATCATCGGAAGTTTCCTTAACGGTGTAATTTGGATTCGATTGACTCCCGAAATGGGAGAAGGTCATCTCCTCTTTCGCGCCAAAATGACGGCCATTCCCATCATTGGTCGAAACGAATTTTACAATGCCTGAAGCAATCGTCACGGTAAGATTCTTGACCGTATCAGTGGCAAATGGTGTGAATACACGCGTCGTATTGAACATTCCCGAATACTTGCTATCGAGAATGTATTTGCCATTCCCTTCATTTTGGAAGAAAACGCTCGAAATGCGGGAGAAAGGCCATAAAGCGGAAACCGTCGTGTCAATTGGAAGCCCAGATAAATAGGCGTTATTACCATAAAGGGCGACTCTTTGCATTTTGTTATCGATGGATAGATAAGCGGCATCTTCTTCTAGTTTGTTCGAATCGTCATAGAATCGATAAGAGAAGCCATCCCCCCAAGCAGAGGCGGATACCGAATCCACTTTCTCGTAACGTCCATCTTGCGCCAAAATCTCGTAATTCGTTCCCGAAGCGGCAAAATTGAGAGTGGCGATTTGATCCATCGCGTTTTCGAAAACCTGGTCTATATCTTTCTCGATGGGTTTAATGTCTTCCACTTCTTCCCCAAGGCTCACAAATTTCCCTTCATAAATCGCGGATACATCAAAACTAGTGATGTATTGGAGGGAATAAGGTTCTAGTTCCGCTTTGAAAGAAACGCTGCCATCTTGGTTCAACGTCAAAGCAAGCGTGGTCACGCTGCTATTGCCACTCCGCGGATAGCCGCGAAGTTGGCATCCTAGATAAGTCGCTGCTTCCTCGTTATTCTCTTTCTTGAACACATAAGAGCCGTTCTCTTCTATAAAATCGGAGACACTAAAATAATCGAATGCGTTTTGCAAGTAAGAGAAGCGCCAGCTTTTCGGAGCGACGATTTTCGATTCCACAGTATTGGATATAGATAGAGAGTGCTCCGCGATATCCCCATTTTCTCTCACATAAAGGGAATCATAGTCGATAGCGTCTTTCTTTGGCTCACTGTCAACCGAAGTTTGATATTTGATATGGCGATATTTCCCATCGCTCCCAAATATTTCCTCATATCCCTTATATGTCGTTTGGCTACCCGATGTGCTATTCGACGGGCGATAGGTCGCGGTGTTGATCGTCTCTAAGTGATAGCCCGTTTTCAAAGCGGAAAGAACGCCGTCTAGGGTCCGAGTGTCAATAGAAACGCTAGACTCGCTATCTTGAGAGCTCCCCTCTTGATTTGGAGCGCATGCCCCTAGCAAGGTAGATATAGCCAAAAATAAAGCGATTTTCTTTTTCATGGGAGAACTCCTCCTATTCGTTAACCATCATATGTGCCATGTAAGCACCAGCGTAAATGCCCGTAAAGCCTGCACCAACAACGAGATTGGTGAAGCGGGCGTTTCCTTTTGTCACTTTCACGGTGACTTTATTATCGGCGACCTCGAATGTTCCTGATACAGCAACGGCGGATTGAGTATGAGCAGAGAAAGTGCCACTAGTTAAGGAATCGCTAGCCAAAGTGAACGTCAAATCAGCAAGCGTGGTTGACGCGTTGACGCCAACCCACTTGGCATTACAAAGGAAGGCGGCAATGCCTTCATTAGTGAATGAATAGACGGTCACTTCTTTGATTGGGGTTTCAATTCCGCTTCCACTTTTGAATTTAAAAGAGACTTTTCCCGCGTTTTCCGTATGCAAAACATACCCAAAAGGAACACCTGGGTCTTTTTCGATCGTCGCGCCGATTTCATTAGTGACGAATTCAACACTCGTGTCATCATCCGCCCCTTCATTCGCACTTAACGTAAAGTGGGTGTCACCAGCGAGAACGCTAGAGCCTAGATAAGTCTTATCCATGCTATTAGTCGATGCGAAAGAAGGCTTTGGCGAAAAAGCGAGATTGGTGATTTCGTGGCTCTCGATTTCTGCGGTGACGGTAAGATTGTCCAAAAGAGTCGTTTTGAATGTGAGGGTGTAATCGCCCGCTTTTTTAAAAGTGATGGCCATTTCATCCATTTCATAAGCGTCCGTAGAGGCGATCGCATCCCCATCTTTGATCGAAACGAATTGAATCGGGTCGATTGAAACGGCTGCGGAGCCGTTTTTAATATAAGCGATGTAATACTTTGTGTTGAGTTTTACGTCGCTCACTTCGTTTTTGCTATAAGGGCCATCGCTTAAGAACAAAGTCAAATCGCTTTGATTCGCGAAGAAATATTGCTCGAAATCAATATCGGCTGCCGCTACGCGTGAAGCAATGGTTTGCGTCAAATTCATCGTGGTGTCCGTTGTGAGGCGGCGTTTATTGCCCTCCGAATCGGAATCATAAGATTTCACATTGCCTGCCAAAGAAGACAAATAGCCATCGCTATCGAGCTGAATCGTCATCGCATATTCCATATGGACGTTATTCTCGACGTTATCCTTCAAAATATCGGTAGTCGAAAGGGTATATCCACCATCTTTCTCTTCCAAAGTCGCATTTGTTCTTGCCGTCTCGGAGGAGAAATTCTTCGTCCCATCAAAATAAGTGTCCAAGATGAAGCGGATCGCGCCAACCATGCCTTCGAATTCCCCTTTGTTTAAGAAAGCCTCGGTTTCGCTTTGACTAGTGATAGGCATGCTCTTGGATTTATTGTCGTTAAAAGAATACGCTCCATCGGAATAATCGCTTTCCGCATCGATGAGCAAGCCATGGGCGATCCCATATTCGTGGCGAGCCCTGACATCGCTTTCGCCTTTTTCCGTTTTGAGGGTATCAAGACGCAACTTGCTGTCGGAATAGAAAGTAGCCTCATAGGTCATGCCACTCGACATATTGATGGTGTTCTCCCATTCCTTGGTGGTCGAATTCTCGTGATAATTGTATTCATCTTTCTTCGTGGACAAAGTGAGACTTGACACCTTCGTGGCATCTAGCGCCTCCGCGCTCGTTAAAAGATTCAAGAATTCCGTATAAGCGTTATTCGCTTCGACAATGAAGGTTATAGGCTCGCTAGTCACGCCAGCAACACTCGCGGTGATTTGACTTTGCCCAGCGGCTAGACCTCTGACTTTCCCGTTTTCGTCAACACGGGCAATAGACTCATTGGAGCTTTTCCAACTGACTGAAGCGCCTTCAGCATTGGCAACGCGCGCTTGAAGCTGAAGTTCTTGTCCGATTGCTAAGGTCGTCGAAGAAGGAACGACAATCGAAATGGTCGGAGCTAAGCTCTCCGAAGAAGAACTTGAGGAAGAGCTAGTTTCTTGTTCCTTGCTACTAGAAGAAGATTCCTTTTGCTGAGCGCTAGAAGAAGATTCTTCCTTTTGACTAGAGGAAGCGCTCGATTCGGCCGAAGAAGGCGTAAGAGAAGACTCCTCGCTAGGCGTAGAGGAGGCTTCTATGCTTGGACTACAAGAAGTAATCCCAAGCAACGCGCTCACGCTAAGCAAAGATAATTTGATTGTTTTTTTCATAAATTACATCTCCCAATTCATTGGTTCGCTTTGTAGTTATAGTTGACTTTTTTGACGTTATAGCACCAATTCTTGGCGAAAAGGTACGGGGCTTGCTCCGCCTCGACGTTCACGACAAGGTTGCTACAATCAGAGACCGCCCCAGCGCTTGCTTCCAAAACAGAAGAAGGAATGATTAGTTCCGTCAAGGAATTATCACGAATAAAGAGATTCGCGCCTAAAGAAACAACACTATCAGGAATGACGAAAGACTGAAGCTTTTCGCAGTTTTGGACAAACCCTACACCCAAAACGGTTGGCTTATTGAGCAATTGGATGCTTGTGATAGAGTGGCAACTATTGAACAAATTACTGCCCATGCGAGTGACGCTTTCTGGAATGACTATCGAGGTAAGCGACTCCATCTGGAAAAACGCTTGTTCCCCGATCGTTTTCACGCTGGAAGGAATTTCCAAAGTAGCGATGTTCTTCGCATTTTCAAGGCATTGGCCAGCCATGACGACCGTATGAGAATCCAAAACGAAGGAAGAAGAGGAAAGATCTTCGAGTCCAACAAAGAGATGATACGGATTCTCGCTATTTCCTAAATAGCATCCGCCATCTTTTACGTTATAAGTTAAAGAGGCGGCATCATCGTATTTTTTAAATGCATAGGAGCCGACTTCCATAACACTTGATGGGATATTGATGGAAGTAAGTGCGCTTGCGCCAGAGAATGCTTCGTTTTCGATTGTCTCTAGGTTATTCCCAGTGATGGAGCAAGAAGTGAGCGCGCTGCATTCAGCAAACGCATAGGCGCCAATTCGCTTCACGCTAGAAGGAATTGCAATCGAAGCAAGAGAAGAGCCTTTGAAAGTGGAAGCGCCGATGGCTTCTAATCCTTCAGGGAGTGTCACGCTCGTGAGCGAAGTCTCATTTTCGAACAAAGACCCGCCCAAAATCTTCGTGGAAGAGTGGATATTGGCATCGGTTGGACTAATGTTTTTCGCATTGACTTTGTAGGCGACAAGATAGGGATTTGTCTCATTCCCAAGATATTCGATCCCCTCGTATAGGGTCGTGGCTAACATATTCTTATCTGAAGAATAGAGATTCGATCCAAGTTCAATCAAAGAAGAAGGCAATGACAGCTTTTCGAGGTTTTCGCACATCGTAAAAGCAGAATCGCCGATGGATGTCACCCCTTCTGGAATCTCAATGTCGGCAATATAGCGAAGCCCGTTGAAGGCTCTATCCTTAATCGTCCTCAACGTGCTCGGAAAGGAAATCTCGTCAATATTGGTGCAACCATTGAATGCATCAACGCCGATTTCACGGACGTTTTCTGGAATAATCACTTTTTGGATTTTGGTTCGGTCCATGAAAGCGCCATCCAAAATACGCGTCACCGGTTTCCCTTCGTAAGTCGCAGGGATTTCCGCGACATTGGCGTTCCCTTTGGCTTTCTTCAAAACCGCTTCTTCACCGCTGATGCCGATTTCGTATTTCATTTCCCCTTCCGGGATGAATTCGCTACTCGAAGAAGAGGAAGTTCCGCTTTGCTCGCTAGAAGAAACGTTTTGACTTGAATCATCTGCCGAAACGCCTTGGCTCGAAGAGGAAGAAGTTCCCGCTGTTGAGCAAGAAGCGATCAATAAGGCGAGCGGCGCTAACGCAATATATACTTTTTTCATTTTGATTCCCTTCTATTCTGTTCCGAATATTTTTAGTTTTTATAAAACTATAACTTGAGTATTATAGCCCTTTCGTATATGCAAACAAACAAGTAAAAAGCCACTCTCTCCAAAAATGAGGGTGGCAATAAATCAACTAACAGAGATATCCTTGGAAGGAATTCACGCCAAGCAAATCATTCGCTTTTTTGATTTCTTCTTCGCTTGGCGGATTCACATTTCGCAAATAATATTCGCGGTGCAGTTCTTCGTATTTGGGAATCGCCAAAACGTGATAAGGAAGCACTTCTAAGCGTTTCACATTGCCAAGGGATTTTAAGAATTCGCCACTTCGTTTGAGCAAATCCGGATCATCGGTATAACCAGGTAAAAGAACATAACGTACCCAAATGGGGAAACCCTTTTTCGAAAGATAACGAAACGCTTCTAAGACATTCGTGTTGTCTTTACCAGTGATTTTTCGATGCAAGTCATTATCGAGCCCTTTCAAATCGAGAAGGAACAAATCCGTGTAAGAAAGTAGTTCATCGAATTGTTTCAAGTAATCAGGTTCTAAGCGAAAAGTGGCACAGCTCGTATCAATCACAAAGCCGATGCCTTCTTTTTTGAGAAGTTTCCCAAGCTCAATGAGAAAAGGAATGTTGGTCAAAGGTTCGCCACCCGAGACCGTGACTCCTCCATCGCTTCCCCAATATCTTTGATAACGGATAAGTTTATTAAACGCTTCTTTTGGGCTAATACGTTCTCCGCAACTAGCGTCTTGCATCTCCGGGTTATGGCAATATAAACAACGAAAAGGGCATCCGCTCATAAAGAGGATGCTCCTAACGCCTGGGCCATCGACAAGACCGAAACTCTCGATCTTGTCACTATGGCAATAGACGGAATTAGAAATGTTCGTGGCAAGTTCTTGCGATGACATCTAATTGCTGTTCCTTTGTGAGGTTGATGAACTTGACGGCATAGCCAGAAACGCGGATGGTGAAGTTCGCATATTCTGGTTTTTCTGGGTGATTCATGCAGTCGATGAGTTTTTCTTTTCCGAACACGTTCACGTTCAAGTGATGTGCTCCGCCACTGAAGTAACCATCCAAGACACGGACGAGATTATTGACTCTTTCTTTCTCGGAGTGGCCTAGGCAGTTATTGCTGATGGTTTGCGTGTTGGAAATGCCATCGAGAGCGTATTCGTAAGGGAGTTTATCAAGGGAGTTAAGCGAGGCAAGTAAGCCATTCTTTTCGGCGCCATAGCTTGGGTTTGCACCTGGGGAAAGTGGTTCTCCGGCTTTTCTGCCGTCTGGAAGAGCACCTGTCGCTTTGCCGTAAACGACATTGGAAGTGATTGTAAGAATCGATGTGGTCGGTTTGGAATTGCGATACGTCTTTCTCTCAGCGATATAGCCCATGAATGTCTTTAATAAGGTGACAGCGATATCGTCAGCGCGGTCATCATCGTTACCGTATCGAGGGAAGTCTCCTTCGATTTCGAAATCAATCGCGACCCCTTTTTCATTGCGGATTGGTTTCACCTTCGCGTATTTGATCGCGCTAAGGCTATCGACAACGTGGCTAAACCCAGCGATACCAGTCGCGAATGTTCTTTCTGGATGGCTATCAATCAAAGCCATTTCCGCGGCTTCGTAATAATATTTATCGTGCATGTAATGAATGATGTTTAAAGCCTCGACATAGACTTTAGCAAGCCACTTCATCATCTCTTTGTATTTGCTTACGACATCATCGTAATCGAGATATTCGCCAACGCATGGGCGGTAAGAAGGCCCAACTTGCTCGCCAGTCTTCTCGTCGATGCCGCCATTAATCGCGTAAAGTAAGCACTTAGCGAGGTTCGCACGAGCGCCAAAGAATTGATATTCTTTACCCGTTTGGGTCGCACTCACGCAGCAGCAGATGGAATAATCGTCCATCCAAACCGGGCGCATAACATCGTCGTTTTCGTATTGGATAGAAGAAGTTTCGATAGAAATATGAGCGGCATATTTCTTAAATCCTTCTGGGAGGCGCGCGCTATAAAGGACGGTGAGGTTTGGCTCTGGGCTTGGGCCCATGTTCTCAAGCGTATGGAGGAAACGGAAATCATTCTTGGTCACCATCGTTCTTCCATCAATCGCCATACCGCCAACTTCAAGGGTCGCCCATACTGGGTCACCAGAGAAGAGCGCGTTATAGCTTGGAATACGCGCGAATTTGACCATACGGAATTTCAAGACGATTTGATCAACGAGCTCTTGCGCTTCTTTTTCCGTCAAGATGCCTTTCTTCAAATCGCGTTCGATGTAAATATCAAGGAAGGTAGATACTCTACCAACCGACATCGCCGCGCCGTTTTGCGTCTTGATGGCGGCCAAATAGCCGAAATAGAGCCATTGGAATGCCTCTTTGGCGTTTTTGGCAGGCATCGAGATATCATAGCCATAGCTTTGGGCCATGATTTTCATCTCTTTGAGCGCTTTGATTTGCATCGAAATCTCTTCACGTTCTTTGACGATTTCTTCACACATCTCGCCATCGTCGGTCAAAGCAAAATCTTCTTTCTTCTTCGCGATGAGGAAATCGATGCCGTAGAGAGCGATTCTGCGGTAATCGCCAACGATTCTGCCCCTACCATAGGTATCTGGTAAGCCAGTAAGAATCTTGTTGTGGCGGCAGTGCAAAATCTCTGGAGTGTAAGCGTCGAAAACGCCGTCATTGTGCGTTTTATGATAGGTCGTGAAAATCTTGTGAAGCTCTGGGTTCACTGGATAGTTATAGGTCGATAAGGCTTCTTCTGCCATTTTGATGCCACCATATGGCATAAAGGCTCTTTTAAGAGGCTTATCCGTTTGTAAACCAACGATGACTTCTTTATCCTTGTCCAAATAGCCAGGGCCATAGCTTGTGAGGCTGCTCACCACATCGCTTTCCATATCGAGCACGCCGCCTTTCTCGTGCTCTTTCTTTTGAAGGGCTTGTAATTCATCCCACAAAATCGTGGTGTTTTCAGTCGGTCCTTCAAGGAAACTCTCGTCTCCGGTGTATGGGGTGTAGTTATTGAGAATGAAGTCACGAACATCGATTTCGTTCTTCCACTTCTTTCCTTTGAAGGTTTCATAATATTCTTCTCTGTCCATTATGCGTATCTCCTTAATCTTTTCTTTTCCGCGGAACATTTTACTTTTAATCGAAAAAAAGTCTTTCAAAATGCATTGCCAAATGCTCTCTAAGGGATGAAAAGCGCTTTCATTCGCTACCAAATTACCGCTTTATTAAAAATAAGAGTCCTAAAAGCCTTCCTGATACCTATCATGAGTGGAAGCACTGAAGAGTTGAAAATCGCATTCTTGACAATCCTCTACGAATATCCCGTCCCCTTTCTTTCTCATAGAGAGCTCATTCATGGATGACCTTTATGACGAAGTAATCTATCTTGGCGCAAGGGATTACACGAAAGAACAGAAAAGTCGTAAATCGATCTCGATTCTCGCCCTAATCAAGACAATTACAAATTGATTATTACTGTGTTCTCAATCAATTCTTTGCGATTCGAAATAATTCCAATAACATGCGCATTTGTGCTCGTTTTTGTTTGCATTCACACCTTCTTGAGTTCGTTTTTCTAATTATTGAAAGGAATACGCTAAAAATGAGCAAAATATTGATTGCCAATTTATAATGGAGCAAAACAAGAAAGGAGCCAAAATAATGGCAAATCGTTTCGTTCTAAATGAAGTTTCCTATCACGGGCATGGCGCAATCGAAAACATCGTACCCGAAGCAAAAAGCAGAGGTTTCAAAAAGGCCCTAGTGTGCTCTGATCCCTCTCTCGTCAAATTTGGGGTCACACAAAAAGTAACTGCTTTATTGGATAAAGGTGGCATTGCTTATGAGATGTATACCAACATCAAACCGAATCCGACCATCGAAAACGTCAAAGAAGGCGTGAAAGCATGCTTAGACAGCAAAGCCGATTTCCTCCTTGCGATCGGAGGAGGCTCTTCCATGGATACCGCAAAGGCTATCGGCATTATTGTCACGAATCCCGAATTCGAGGATGTTCGTTCTTTAGAAGGAATCGCGCCAACGAAAAACCCATGTCTTCCGATTTTCGCCGTGCCAACAACAGCGGGAACCGCTGCTGAAGTCACGATCAATTACGTCATCACCGACGTTGAGAAAGTGAGGAAATTCGTTTGCGTTGACGTTCATGACATCCCAGTTGTCGCTTTTGTTGATCCCGACATGATGTCTTCTATGCCAAAAGGACTCACCGCTTTTACCGGTATGGATGCTCTTACTCACGCCATCGAAGGCTATATCACACGTGGTGCTTGGGAAATGTCCGATATGTTCCATATCAAAGCAATTGAGATGATCGGCAAAAACCTTCGCGCGGCCGTCAATAACGATCCAGAAGGAAGAGAAGGAATGGCCCTTGGCCAATATATCGCCGGTATGGGATTTTCCAATGTCGGTTTAGGTATCGATCACGCGATGGCGCACACCCTTAGTGCTTATTATGACATTCCGCATGGGAAAGCATGTGCCATGCTTCTCCCGATCGCGATGGAATTTAATGCCCCCGTTTCAGGAAGCAAATACAAAGACATCGCTATCGCGCTAGGCGTGAAAGATGTTGAAAAGATGACACAAGAAGAATACCGCGCCGCGGCGATTGCTGCAGTGAAGAAACTCGCTAGTGACGTCGGCATTCCAGAGAAGTGCCCAGAAATCAAAAAAGAAGACCTCGATGCTATTTCGAGGGACGCTTTAAAAGATGCTTGCTACCCTGGAAACCCAAGAGAAGCGACCTTTGAACAAGTGAAAGAACTTTTCGCGAAGTTGATGTAATACTCACTCCTATCAAACCCAAAAGGCTCTTAGTTTGCTCTAAGGGTCTTTTTGTTTCTTTACAAAGTCACAGAAAAGAAAAAGCGTCTATCTTGATTAATCTAGTTTTTAAAACTATTATACTTAGTATTTTGAAGCATAATCATTCAAAATCCACCATTAAAAACCATTGATAAACGCATTAATAAAAAGGAGGAATAATTATGGCAGTTCGCATTTACACAGACGCTTCAAGCAATCTCTATCCATCCATTTTGAAGAAGAAAGACGCCGACATTGTCGTTCTTCCGATGACTTTAAGAATCGAAGGAAAAGAATATCATTGCTATTCCGACAATATCGACGTGGAAAAAATGTCTCAGGACTTCTATGAGGAGATGAAAAACGGGGCAAAACCACAAACGGCATTGGTAAGCCCAGGCTTTTTCCTTTCCAAATGCGAGGAAGATATCGCGAGAGGAAACGAAGTTATATATATCACTCTTTCTAGTGGGATATCGGGTACTTACCAAAGCGCGCTATTAATGCGAAGGAAGCAAACGAAAAGGCAGGAAAGGAAGCCGTGAAAGTGTTGGATTCCAAAACGGCAGGGCTCGGCGAAGGCAGAATCGCGCTAAAAGCATACGAATACGCTCGCGAAGGCCTCTCTTTTACGGAAGTCATTTCTAAAATAGAGAAGTATATCGAAATCGTCCGCAGCGAATTCACCGTCGACTCTATCAAATATTTGGCCAACACAGGGAGAGTATCGAATTTCAAAGCACTCATCGCTGGCGTTTTATCCATCAAGCCCCTCCTATATGGTTCTAAAGAAGGAAAAATAGAAGTTACTTCGAAGGCACATGGGAGAAAAAACGCGCTCAAAAAGCTTGCAGAGCAAGTCAACGAGAATATCGTAAACAAAGATCAAACAGTCTATATCGCTCACTGTAATTCCTTACTAGACGCGCAATACTTGGAACACGTGCTTCACGAATTCGGAATCGATCATACCGAAATCTATTTCTATGACCTTGTGACAGGCGCACATGTGGGGCCAGGAACCATCGCTGTTTTCTACGAAGGCAAGAATCGCGATATTCCTAGAAAAAGCGTTATTTCTTCACTATTTGGAAAATAAGGAGCCTTTACGCTCTATTAAAATATGAAAAGCCCCCTCCTTACAAAAGAAGGAAGGGGCGATTTTTGTTATATTTATTCTTATTGTTTATTGACCGTGCAGCCGGTAGAAACAGCATTGGTTACGGTTCCTTCCCCTGTTCCGATTGTTTCAGAAGCGTCGCTCCCGCTCGTTGCAGTAATCACCGCGTTTTTGACGGAGCAATCCGCCATCGTGAAGTTCTTTTTGAAATGACCGGCGATTCCCCCAACGTAATTTTCGCCGGTGACATTAATATTTGTAGAGCAAGAAGACATAGAGAGGGCATCGGCAGTAGCCTCGCCAGTGTATCCCACGATGCCTCCCACATAATTGGCACCTTTCACAAAGCTTCCGCTCTCCGCATTAACCGTGCAATTCTTGAAGATATCCGAATGAAGGTTGGAGATACTGATGGAATAATATTTATGGGCATCGACATTTCCAGCGATGGCGCCGACATTATTTTTACCACTCACTTGGATTAAGCCAGATAGAGTGACGTTATCAAAAGCGCAATAAGCATAGGTATCATAATTGCTTCTGCTCCCTTTAACTTGGAAATCGCTAGCCCCGAAAAGAACGCCGACATTATCTTTTCCGGATACCGAAGCGTTAATGACGGTAAGATTCGAAACTTGGGCAAAATGGTAATATGTGTTGCCTCTATTCGTTGTCGTCATTCCGCCCGTGGCGAAAAGTCCTTTGCCGTATTTCCCCTCTTGGTCAATCTCATCGGTAGACTCAATTTTCAAGTTAGAGATTGTATGACTCATCCCATCGAATTTGCCAGTAAAGCCATAAACCGGCGTAAACGGCTCGTTTTTCAAATCGATATCGCATTCTAATTGAACCGTATTCAAATAATACCCAACTTCGTTTTCCGCCTTATTCACGGAGTCACGAAATGCTTTAAAACCGTTTTCCGAATCGATCACGCCTCTATCGTTTGTATAGTAAAATCCTTCTCCACCACGGCTGCCATAAATATTCGATTGCGTAAAAGAGCCAATATAGCCGTTGGTTTGATTTGTCGTATCGATTTTATATACCAAGGCCCTTTTCGCTTCGTCCCAGTACATAATTTCGTTAGTATCAAACTTCGCCGTAAGAGTGAAGTCGTTTTTTTGGTAGCCTGCAATAGATGCGCAGCCGCCATCTGAAGAAGTCTTTGTGACCATCGATGGGTGAGCAGCGTCCGCTTTGATTTCCCGAATCTCACCCTTTTGACCGCCATAATAGCCAAGCACTCCGCCCGCATAAGTGGTTGCTGTGACATTGACGCCGCTGAAGCTTGTGTCTCTAAGCATTAATTCGCCTTCAGCGTTTCCGACGATACCACCGCCTCTTTCCACATTTTCAATCGTAACGTTCTCTAAGTGGATATTTTCACTTTTGACATGAACGGAGGCGGGGACATTGGCGAAGAGAGCCGCTCCTGCACTCCCCGATCCAGTTCCCGTGAAGGAAGCGTCGCGGATGGTTAAATCTTTCACTTCAACCGAAGAAGAAAGATTTCCGAACAAGCCGACATATTGGCCAGACATGGAGAAATTCGAAATGGTTTTGTTATCGCCATCGAAAGTGCCGGCGAATCCTTCAAGTGGAAGAAGCGTTTCACCATTCAAATCGATATCGGCGCCCAAATGAACGGTTTTCCCTGCATAGTTTTTCCCTGCGCGCACTCTCGCTGCGAAAGAATGGAAATCTTCCACGTTAGCGATATACATAACGCTTGGTTCATCGATCGTATCGGCATTTCCTTGGACGGCTTCCACACGATATAAGATTCCGCAAGAGGTGTTTTGGAACGCGCTTGCGGATGCGGTATCGATGAATTCCACGGCGACAGGAACCGTCACCACGGTTTTGTTCTCGCCTGTAACAGGGGAGATTCTTTGCCAAGTCGAATTGATTTTCCAGGAGAATTCACCATCTTCTCCGTTATAAGTTTCTTCGCCGAGAGTGATGGTGAGTCCGCTGAACAAGCCGGTGTCCTCTTTTTTGCTGACAACGGTGCGATATTTCACAGGGACGTTGCTGTTATTTTGGATGGTGATGTTAAATTTCACGCCATCGCCAGGCATAAGGCGATCCAAAGAAAGGCTTCCATCGCTAGAAAGAGTAACTCCTCCCCCTAACGTGTGATTGTCGCCCATAGCGTATTCTTGGCCCAGTTGCTTGGTTTGGACGCTTGAAGCATCCACTTTGGCAAAGACATCGATATTGCCGGAATTGATGGCGATATTCGTTTCGCTTTCCGAAGTGAACAAGGCGTATGTGGCGCCGACGATGAGGCTTCCGCATAAAGCGATAATCGCCGCGGAAGAAAGGATGATTGTTTTTCTGTTTTTCATAATATATTCCCTTTATTTTATGCCGATACTTTTTGCACTGCTTTAACAAGCAAGTCGAACGAAGCGAAGGAAGACATCGCTTGGTTATTTTCCCCGTTTGGCAAATCGGTAAATTCCATCTTGAGTGTGAAGATGTCACTCGCGTCACTTTTTGTGATTGTCTTAGAAGCGACAAGAGCCGATCCTTCGCTTACGAAATCGGACAAATATCCTTTTTCTTCGTCATTGAATGTGATTTTGATTTGCTCAGCAAGGGTGTTTACTTCCGATGAGGTTTTGAGAATCACGTCATAGGTGAATGCGCTACTACCGACGTTTGACAGCTCAAGCGTCACTTTGAAGTAGGATCCGGGGACGATTTTCTCGTTTTCCTCGATTCCGAAGACATTGTCCCGATTTGGCTCGGTGAAGGATTTTTCCTCCTCGTCGGCGATCGTTTTTAGATACCCCGTCTCACTATCGAGCACCGCTTTTTCAAGCTTCGTTCTCTTTAGTGAGAGCTTCAAGGAGCCAGATTCCAAATGGCCTGTCGCATTGAAACTATCCATGAATAGCGCGCTAGTGCCTGCTATGGATAGACCTAGGGCAAGGATAGCGACGAGGCAAGCGGACAATAGCGTCAGCCATCGATCAACACTCTTTTTGGTTTCCTTCTTTTCTTCGCTAGTTTCTTTCTTTTGCTCGCTAGTGAGGTCTTTATTTTTTTCAGTCTCGTTAGCGTTTTTCTTTTCTTCGTTATTTGTCTCTTTTTCTTTTTCCATCTAGAACCTCCAATTCATTCGCTGTCTTTTCGGGTTGCTGGTTCGCTTGCTCACTTTGTTTGAAGGAAGCTTCCGCAACGACGGCTTCTTTTTCTATTTCCTTAGTGGGCGAAACCCCTTTCGCTTCTTCTTTTTTCATCTCACTCGCTACAAGAATAATGCGATAAACCTCGAAAGCGATGATAATGAAGCAAGGCACGATAACCACGAAGATAATGCCAATGCGGTTATGGAATATAGACACAGCTAGCCCCAAAGGATAACTTTGTCCTTTCACTTTCCCTATGACGGCATTGGGAGAATTTTGTAAGGTCGTATCAATAATCTGAACGCCGGGAACAACGCCCGTATGACGGTTATCTCCTTGAAGAGAAAGTCGATATCCCCCATCAATCTCCTCTTTTTCGATAAGGCGATGAGTGATCGTTGTTTGTTTCCCATACACATAGCGGAACGTAAGGACATCTCCAACTTTTAAATCCCTATACCAGGCATCCTTCTCATCTTTTTTCTCTGGAATTGTCTCAATAAAAACGCAGGATTTGAGTGGAATGCTCTTGACCTCGTATTGACTTGCGTCGAATTCGGGACATTCCTCCATCGAATCCGATTCAACAAGGCGAAGCTCGTAGCCGAACATAGAGACACTTTCGTTTCCGCTCGTCTTCAAGGAAATCGAGCAGCAAAGGACAAAAAGGGAGAAAAACACCGCGGCGAATGTCAAAACGTCCAAAAATACGCTGAGGCCTTTTTTGATGACTTGTGCGTTGGTTTTGCTTTTGTTTTCTTTGCTCACTGTTTCAGTCGACATTTTTACACCACATGATTTCGGTAAATAGTTCATTTCGCTCCGCTTAATGCCCAACAAAAAAATCTCCACGATGGATAAGGATATTTTGCTAGGTTTAACAGGTGATATTTTTGATATTTTCCTGCCAGGAATGTTGGAAATGGACGGACGCTATATATATATATATATATATCGCTCCGCTAGAAAACCACAAAAGGCAGAGAGACGATTTTTAGAATGATCACTCATTGATTCTTTCATGGTTCTCATCGCACCCCTTTCGTTGGCGGATAAGATTAAACGCTTTGATGAATCGCTGGAAATGAATATTTTATTTTAGAGACAACGCCAGTTATTTCTTTTCCGAAAAAATGAATAAAGGCAATAAAAAAAGGGAGTAGGTGGATATGGTTAGCGCGAAAAAAGAAACGAAACTGATTTTTTCCGTATACAAGAACGACAATTTAGACAAATCATTAAGATTGTATAAATTCAATTGAAAAATCGCGCGAATTTAATGCAGCTCATCTAGAACTATTAAATAAGGTATTTATAAGTGAAAGCGCCATTGTGACTCTTGCTTTCGTTCTCAATGAATATCTTCAGCATATATTCGCCAGAAGAATTCGTCTCATATCGAACATCCATCGACCAAACCGCATCGTTTTTGAGATAGTTATCTTCCCCCAGGGTAACATCCCTTACATAATAAAACTTATATAAAGGAGAAGGATTGTCATCGCGATAAGTTGATAAATTAGAATCGGCTTTAATTCGATAATAAACAACGTCATTCCCTGTCGCGTAAAGCTTCGTCACTCCAAAACGCCCGCTGTAATTCGTTTGGAAATAGACAAAATACGTTTCGGCATTGCTCTCCAGAGCACTCACGTCATCGCAAGGTTCGCTAAATGAATAGCCGTCATTGAACCAGCTCGTGCTTGTAGAAATGGCTCCTTTGCATCCAGTTGGAGCAGATAAGCCGCTCAACCCGACTTTTGCAAGTTCCTCTTCGCTAAACCAACTAGAGGAATCGTGACTATTTATCGAACCGATGATAATTGTCTCTTCGCCCCCACAAGAAATAAGCCCTAGACAGGAAGCGAACAATAACATTAATGACGATATTTTTTCATACAAGATCCTCGATAAACGCGATGATTATAGCACTCATACCGACTGAAGTGCGGGAATTATCGTCGCTAAAAGCCACGCCATTTCGCACAAACTGGCTTGGGAAATATTATGCGCAGCAGTAAAAGTTTGTTACCATGCCTTATGCGGTTTCTATTCATGGTCAAAGCGCATTGCTATCTCAGCCACTCTCACCACGGTTTAAAAGGTGATTCATAACCGCTTATCAGACCACTTATAGACAATTATGGGCTCGCGAATTTGTTTTTTTATCCCCTTATCATTTTATCCAAGGGAAGAAGCTCTGTATCAGAATCATGCAGTGCCAATAGGCCATTTGAAAAAGGCGCATTTGAGTACACGAAATAATAGATTCTTCGGTATTTACCAGTAAAAATCGAAACGCTTTCCTTGAAATGTTCCATCTCCGATAAAGAGAAGCTTTTATTCTTAGATGTGACCGCTCCTATTATTAAAATCTTCTCATTCAGTGAATCCGAAATCACATCAATTTGCTGAGAATTGTCCACTTTGTAGTTTCGAAATTGATGAAAGACGCTTGGTAAAGATCCTTTGTGATTCCTTCCATCCAAAAAAACATCTTCGAAGCCATGGTGAATGCTATCTTCGATGGAATCTACATTCATTCAATATATTTCCGCGCCTAATCCGCGATCGATATCAAATAAATTTGGATATATCGTTTTGAAATATAACCGAATGAATGAGTCAGATGCCTCGTAATAAACGCTTTTCTTGTTTCCATTAAACGTGGTTCACTTTTCAATGGATATGGTTTTGAGCATTCTCCCTAAAATGTTTTAAAATAGGCTATAGTCTAATGTTAGTTGAGACTTTTAGAGGTGTTTTATGGAGAAAGAATTCATTTCGATTGGAAAAATGGCAGAGATTAACCGTATCTCTATCGCTACACTTCGGCTTTATGATGAAATGGGCTTATTGAAACCCGCTTATATCGACGCACAAAGCAAATACCGCTATTACACCATTGAGCAAAACGCGCGATTGGACTTAATCGCTTACATGAAAGACCTCGGGATAAGTCTCAAAGAAATCCAGAACGTTTTGCAAAAAGAAAACATTGATGAAATTGAAGATATCCTCTCACAGAAAAAGGAACAGATTTATCAAGAATTGCGGGTTTTGAAAAATCGGTTGCATCTTGTCGATGATTCTATTTCAAAAATCGAGCGGTATCGGAATTCCCCCAAAACAGGTATTTGTTCTTTGGAATATATTTCCAGGCGATATATCTACGGAATTCCTTGTAAAAGTGACTTCTATAAAGATGGTATCTCCGAATACGAGAAGGACCTTTTAGCCCTCCGAAACCATTTAATCGAGCAAGGAATCGAACAGATTTATTCTTATAACGTCGGAACGTCCATCTCCCAAAAAGATTTTGAATCCGGAAAGCTTTTTGCCAAAGACATCTTCATCTTCTCCGACTACAAAATCGATCGCGTCCCCGAAAAAACCATCAACGCATCGATGTTCGCGACCGTTTATGTCCCTTCCTTTGAAGAAGAAAGCAAAGAGGCGGAAAAGCTCATTCGATATTGCAAAGACAACCGCTATCAAATCGCGGGAGATTACCTTTGCGAAGTACTGACGGAATTCACTATTTTCGACCGGAGCAAGAGAAATATGTTCCTCCGTCTTCAAATACCAGTAAAATTTAATTGATATTTGTTGACTCTCTTCTTGCAATAGACTTTAAGATGGTTTTATTCACGAAAGGAACAACAAAATGAGAAAAATCAGAATCGTCCAATACGGCTGCGGAAAGATGGCAAAATACACCATCCGTTATGCTTATGAACACGGTGCGGAGATTGTCGGCGCAATCGACGTCAACCCAAAAGTTGTCGGTATGGACATCGGGGACTTTGCCGAATTAGGCGTCAAGACGGGAATTAAAATTAGTTCTAACGCCGACGAAGTTCTTGATAACTGTGACGCGGATGTCGCCATTGTCACCCTCTTCTCTTTCATTAAGGACATTTATCCGATGGTTGAGAAATGCGTTACAAGGGGGATCAACGTCATCACCACATGCGAAGAAGCCATTTATCCGTTTACCACTGCCGCTGCAGAAACCTATAAACTAGACAAGCTTGCAAAGGAAAACGGATGCACCATTACAGGCGCTGGAATGCAAGATATCTTCTGGATTAACATGGTTGCCTTAGCAATCGCTGGCGCAAACAAAGTGACCAAAATCAAAGGCGCTTATTCCTATAACGTCGATGAATATGGCATGGCTCTAGCGAAAGCCCATGGCGTTGACTTGACCAAAGAAGAATTTGAGAAGCAAATCGCCCATCCCTCCGTATTCGAGGCAAGCTATGCCTATAACTCCGTTGAGGCATTGGCCCATAAGCTTCACCTCACCATCACCAAGATCACGCAAAAACACGTCCCATGTGTCTTAAGCCACGACTTATATTCCTCAACGATGGGAAAGACCATCGAAGCGGGGAAAGTCGTCGGAATGTCGGCGGTCGTCACTGCAGAAACTCTCCAAGGCATTACCATCGAAGAAGAAACCATTGGCAAAGTCTATGCGGAAGGCGATGGTGATATGTGCGATTGGGAAATCAAAGGCGAGCCAAATATCGAGTATCACGTCGTGAAACCAAATACAGTCGCTCATACCTGCGCCACGATCGTGAACCGTATCCCAACGCTCATCAATGCCCGTCCAGGCTATGTGAGCTGCGATGAGCTTGATACCATCAGCTATCTCCCATACCCAATGGAATTCTATATCGAATAGCGAGTCGCAATCTTAGGCCATGAAGCCATTTGACTTCGTGGCTTTTTCTATGTCCGAATTTCGAACAAGACGCTTCATTGTGGTGAAAAAAGCTCCTGTGTAGCCATTAACAAAACTCAAAAAAGTGTTCAGCATTTTGAGGCATTGTGCTTCTTGAAGCGCGAAATTCAAAATGAAGAATGTCAATTTTGCTTTTCTTCGCCCCATTTTATTGCGCTCTTATAAGCCGCCAAGCGATTCACACTCAGCGAACAAGTACTTCTTGACGAGCCAAAGGACATATCACTCAAAAATGCGATAAGTTTTATCGAAGATTTTCTTCGTAGCCATATCACGCTTCGGTAAATTCGTATTCGCCAGCGCCTAACGTTTTCTCGCCACTAGGCAAAATCACCTTCGCGCTTGTGTTCGCCGGAATTGAGATTTTGTAGGTAGTTTTCCCTTTTTCTTTTTTCCAACCGCAGGATACCTTGCCATAAGCACTTCGGTATTCGCATTTGGCAAAAGTGAATTTTCCACCAGGTTTCGGCGCAATGACAAATTGGTTTTCCTTTGAGACTTTCACGCCACACATTTCTGAAAACACCCATTCCAGGACCGCCCCCTTCGAATAATGGTCAAGCGAAGCAATACCCCCTTGCGCTTCTGTCCCTTCCCAGCTTTCCCAAATCGTATTGGCATGCATTTTCGTCATAAATAGCCATCCTGGCATCCGCTCGTTTTCAAGAAGCTTGTAGGCGTATTCCACATCGATATCCTCAAGAACGTATAGAATAAACGGCGTGGATAAAAAACCTGTGCCAAGCCGCCAACCGTAGTTATCAATAGCGGCAATCAACCGCTTCTTGGCAAACTCTTTTTGCTTATTTTCCAATAATCCCATATAGAGGGGGCGCACGAGCTTGGCTTGCCTATCTGTATCAAGTGAGAACTTAGGGCATTCGATTAGTTTTTCATACCCCGTCTTCGCTTTTTTGGCATATTCGGAAAAACGTCTCTCATCATCGGGCTTATCTAGTATTCCGGCGATTTTTGCCATTATTTCCAGTACATAAACGATATACGCCGTCGTTTCTTCGGGGTGTGGGCACGCAAAATCCTTAAAACCAGTGATATGAACTTCAGTAGGCTCCGCCCATTCACCGTAAGACTGGCCATAATTCGAAATGCATCTCTTATATCTATGCTTGATTCCTGTTCGAATGGCGGTCGGATACCATTTACCGAGCGTTTTTATCTTGAAATTGGCATACTTTTTCATCGACTCGTAACTGCTTTCCAGTATTCGTTTATCGCCATAGCGTCGATAAATGCGGTATGGGATGAGGATGCCAGCATCCGACCACCCCGCAGATCCATCCATGAAATTCATATAAAAGTCGATGCCGCCTTTAGGGTTAATCTGACGGAATTTCCCGTTTTTCCGCTGGCCATCTATCATGTCGAACGTGTATTTTCTCGCTAAAGGCGCGTAATTGAATAGATACGACGCGGTATCGCAGAAAATCTGTGCGTCGCCCGTCCAGCCATGACGCTCCCTAGTGGGGCAATCGGTGGGCACGTCTAAGTGGTTGTTTTTGCACGACCAGCGCGTCGCTTCCACGAATTCGTTCAATAGTTCATTGCTACTAAGGAAAGAAAGCGTTTCTTCCATGTCGGAATACACCGCGATTGCCGTGAAATCTTCTTTTTTCCATTGAACGTCAGATTCGATGAGAACGTACTGAAATCCGAAAACTGCGAATTTGGTCTTGTATTCGTTCACGCCATCTAAGCAAAAATACTCAATCTGTTGCAATGGTGTGATTTTGGTGCGCTTTTTATTGGCGCACTGAATATTTTTCTGAGTAAATTCCCCGTTTTCGTCAAACATCTCGCCGAAACGAAGTATCATTTTCTGGCCATTTTTCGCCAACACGCTGAAAGAAATATATCCGGCGATATTCTGCCCAAAATCAAGGACTTTCGCCCCACTCGGTGTCGTGATAACGCGTTTAACGGCAAGCTTTTCGTGCTCGGTGACGGGAACGTTATTCGAAGCGACGGGCAAAACGGAGCATTTCGTTTCTTTTGCGGATTGGCTATAAGAGGGCTTCCGCCACGCCTCGATTACTTCGCCATCCTTATTGTCAGCAAAACGTATTGTGCCGTCATTCGACCACATCCACGATTTGTCTGTGCCGATTGTTGAACGATTGCCTGCTTTATCGGTTATTTCAAGCTGTGCATATACCTTTGTCTGTTTTCCGTATTGGTTCCTTCTCCCCCATGCGCCACAACTTCCGCGATACCATCCATCGGCAAGTTCAACGCTTAGGATGTTGCTGCCGATATTAAGCAAGTCAGTCACATCATAAATTTGCAATTGAATGCGTTTTGTATAATCCGTATGCCCTGGGGCAAGAACGAAATCGCCGACCCGTTTGCCGTTAATTGATGCCTCATATAACCCGCAGGCTGTGATGTATAGCCTTGCTTTCTTAACACTTTTCAGGAAGAACTGCTTTTGAAAGCAATCAACGGGGTAACGTTTGTTTTTGTTTACGTGATAATTGCCGCTGATCCACTTTGCGGAAAAATCTTCAGGCGATAACAGACCTGTCTCAAAATATGCTTTTTCGGAAGTCCCCCCCATAGAGCCGTTTTCGTCCCAGAGAACAACATTCCATTCAACGCGTTGGCGTGAAGAAAGAGGGAACGGGGATTCCGCGCACATGGATGAAGAAGATACTTTTCCGCTATCCCAAACGATTTTCTCATCCGTCTTGGCAACGATTTGATAGGCAGTCTGCCTAACCCCTCCATCGCAATTCCACATTAAACGCGGGCGCTTTATATCAATCCCGATAGGATTAATAAGGTATTCGGTTCTCAAATTAATCGCTTTCATATCATTCACCTAAATATTGAGTATAGATATTCTTCCATTTTCGGCGTCCACCACCGAAGATACCCCGCTTTTGTCGGATGAATCGAATCCTCCATATAGAGTTTCCTTTGCTCGTCGGTGATATCGTTAAACGCAGCATCGTTATATAAATCGATTTCTCCGATATTCTTTTTTTCCGCTATTTTTTGCAAAGACGCAGTCATAGCCTTGTATTGGTCGCTTTGGTAATAGGCATTCGTATAAAAAACAATCGGGCAATTCCAGGCCTGTTCAACATAGCGGATTACATAATTGATTGCGCCGCAAACAGTATCGAGGTTATCGCTATCTATGTTTCCAATCTGCCTGTTTTTAGAAGCATCATTTGTGGAAAGCTGACACACGAAAAGATCAAATCGCTGAGAACGATCGATTTTTTGCAGTCTTTCGACATAAGAACCATCCCCCTGCGTAAGGGTAGTCCCACTTACCGCTTCTTTGACGAACGTCGTATTGTTGCGTTTTGCGATATATTCCACAAAGGATGTCTGTAAGGATGAGGCTCCATATGTGACGGAGGAGCCAAGATAACAGATATTCATTCCTTCAAGGGGGCTACTACTGAAAGGCACTACGTTTTCAATAGCGTACTCTTCGCTATTTCCTTCGAGTTTTTTCAATCGTTCGTCTCGCAAGAACCCAAACGGGGGGATGCCCCACTTACTGCCGCACAATAATAAGGAGACGACGACCGCGACAAGCAAAGCCGTCGTTCCGCTTAAAAGGCATATTTTTGCTTTCTTACTTTTCAACATAAAGATGTTTTTAATTAGCAGCTTTCCTTTTTGCCGCAAGTTCGGCTTGAATCTTCGCGCGATATGCTTCACCTGCTTTTAACTCTTTTTGCCATTCAAGTTCTTCTTTTTCGGCGCGAAGTTTCGCTTTTTGCTCCTCTTGAGCGCGTTTTTCGGGAGATAGCGCGGCAAGACGTGCCACTTTCTTTTCTTCCGCTCGTTTTGCCTTTTTCATCGCTTTTCCCTCTGCAATCGCTTTTTTATCGGCATTTTTCCGCGCTTTTTCATCCATTTTCTGATTATGTGCGGATAAGGCAGCTTCGTAATCGAGACCTTTTTTCGCACATTTTGCTTTTAAGGCAGCAACATAAGCTTCTTCGTTTTCGAGCAAGAACTTTTTTTCATCCTCCGGCGCTCTGACTTCGGGGGCGACCCATTCTTCGCCGGAAGACTCAGCATCAAGCCGCTGATATTCGCGAATCTTAATTTGCTTCTTCGCGATGGTTTTTTCGACGTTCAAGAATAACAAAAGCACAGCGAGGATGATGCCGGTTATCGTTTCAAGCCCCACAAAAGCAAAAGTAATCACGTTTTGCACATTCGTAGACTGCATTGCCGCGACCGTGACGCCATTGATATCTTCGGTGGGTGCGACGTAACCAGCCGATGAAAGCATCGCGTTGAAGACGCTTGTCGCCACGCCGATGGTGGATACGGCGATGATGTTATAAATCGACATAGCCATCCCATCGCACCGTATGCCGCTTTTCCATTCGATGTGATCAAGCCCATCTGCGAAAAGGGCCATAAACACATATGCGCAAGGAAGCCCTCCGATGTTTTTGATAAATTGACCAATAATCACGATAATCATATTTGTGGGGAACATCCAGCAAATACCCGAACCTAGCGCGTAAAGAAGGAATCCAAACATGGTGACATTGCGTTTCCCAAATTTCTTCGCAAGCGGCCACACCGCAAAAATGCCGATTCCCATCGGAATGCCGCCGATAACGGAAACAAGCGTTTGCGTAAACCCGTCGTTATAGGTGCCAAGAACATAGTTGCAATAATAGACAAGCCCGAGGTTTTTTAAAGAAGAAGCGATAGTGTAGATAAAGAAATATGCGAACATAATAAGCATGTATTTATCCGTTAAAACCACTTTCAGCTGCGTAGAAAAAGGAATTTTATTGTCTTTGGTTTCCGATTGTTCTTCCGTCACGCGCTCTTTCGTGAAATAGTATTCTAAAAGCGTCAAAGGTAGAGACAAAATGGAGATAATGCCCATGACCATGATCCATTTTGTTTTGTCTACGCCTAGCATCGGCATAATCACCATCGGGAACACGAGCGCGACTAAAATCCCGCTCATCATAATGGTGGAAATCTGATTGAACACAGATAAGCCGCCTCGTTGAATCGTGTTTCTTGTCGAAAGCGGGCACATCAAATTGTGGCTCATGTTGTAAATTGTGTAGGCGAATGAATAAAAGAGGTTATAAGAAATCATGACCCATACGGCTTGCACGGATTCATTTGCTTTCGGCACCGTAAACAATAACACGCCGGTGATTGCGATTAGCGGAGCGGAAAGTAGAAGCCATGGACGGGCCTTGCCTTGCTTTGTCTTGGTTCGATCAATAATATAACCCATCAGCACGTTGGTTGCCGCGTCGATGATTTTGGAAACAAGAGGAAACACCACAAGAAATACCCCACCCCATACGGTGGTCAATTTCAGAACGTCCGTGTAATAAACATTAAGATATGTCGCAAGCACGGCGTTGAGCAAAAGCGCGCCGCACGGCCCCAATAGATAGCCAAGCCACTTTTCTTTGCCCGTCACGTTTTGCGAGCGAATGCGGCTATTGAATATTTTGTTATCCAGCAATTTGCGTTTTTCCATCGTCTACTCCTTTTCTTGATTGGTTATATTTTTAGGAAGAGGTGCCACTTTTATGGGTGAGCAGAAGTCCTTGATTCCTTTGAGAATACGTCCGTTTGCAAGATCGACGAATCCTTGCGCGAAATGATACGGGAAGCTTTTCCCGGCGGACATCGACATCGTAATTAACGAATTGCTCTCCAAAATCCGTTTTAGGAAAAGCGCGCCTTTGATTTTGTTGTCACGTTCCGACCCTTCGGGCAGCTTCAGTGCTTTTTTCATGTCCTTCTTAGCGACGGATAAAACGGCGTTATAGAGGATTTTCCCCATGAAAGTTTCGCTTAGATTCGAAAAACGGCTTTCAAGCGTTATGGGCTTTTTAGGAGGGAGAGACGGAATAATTAATCCGCTCATTTTGCTAAAGGCGCTATCGGAGACTTTGTCAGGCGTACGGTCATATAAGGCGAAAATATCGTCATCATAGGGAGAGGGAACAATTTCGCCCACAATCGCGATGGTTTTTGATAATCTTACCGCTTCGCAATTGGAACAAAGTTCGAATTCGTAATCGCCGTTTTCTAAAACAAATCGCGCTTCTTTCGTATTGAAATAAGCAAGATCTGCTTTATTTACGACGATGGTTATCTCTTTGCTTTCCTTGGCTTCAAGGTAAACTTTGCTAAAACCCCGCAGTTCTCTTTCAGGCTTATACACATTCGTTTTTGGGGCCTTGACGTAAAGCTCTGCAATTTCAGCGCCAAAGCAGTTCCCCGTATTCGTTATCGTTGCCGTAACAGTTATCGTCTCACCATTATCTACGATTTTCATATCGGAATAGGCAAAAGAGGTATAGGAAAGACCAAAACCAAAAGGAAAAGCGACGTTTTTCTTTGCTTTTTGATAATAGCGATATCCGACGAAAACGCTCTCTTTATAAACTTCAACCGGGGTTTTTGAAAAACGATCACCATAAGGCACATCGAGATAGTTTTTCACCCATGTCTCAGCTAGTTTGCCACACGGATTCTTCTCTCCGAACAATAGTTTTCTTGTCGCTTCGCCTCCGCGCTCACCTGGTAAATACATATTGAGTATCGCATTCACGTTATCCTTAAAAGGAAGCTCAACGGGCGAACCGCCATATAAGATTACGACGATTTTTTTGCCGGTTCCGATTAATGCATCAAGCAAAGCAATCTGGTTTTCGGGCAAGAGCATATTATTGCGGTCAGTCCCTTCGCTTTCCGTATTATCGGTAAGTCCGATGAAGGCGAGCACAATATCGTGTTTTTTGGCGTTTTCCACCGCTTCATCAATCAAAGACTTGTCGATGGTTGTTTGATTCTCTTTGTATCCTTTGCAATATTCATAGTGAACATGAGCGTTATCGAAAGCGTTTTTCGGGGTTGTCAAAAATACCGGATTTATCATCGAACTGCCCGACCCTTGATAACGCATTTTCTCAAATAATTCGCCAACGACGAAAAACGTTTTCTCCTTATTGAGTGGCAGTATTCCATCATTTTTCAATAGCACGGCGCAATCCTCGGCGATTTCCTCTGCCAAAACATCGTGCGCGGCAAAATCGGCTCGCTCGACTTTTTGCTCAGCGTGATTACTCACGAGTCTTAGCACGTTTTCGACCGCTTTGTCCAAAGTCGACTCTTCGAGCGTCCCTTCCCTTATCGCGTTGATAATCCATTTACGGCAGATATCCGTATCCCCTGGCATTTCTAGGTCGAGCCCCGCTTTCAGCATTTCAACTCGGTCATGGGTCGCGCCCCAATCAGTCATGGTAAGCCCGTTAAACCCCCATTCGTTTCGTAAAACATCTACCAAAAGCCAATTATTTTGGCTGCAATACGTGCCGTTAATCTTGTTATAGGCGCACATTACCGTTTCAGGCTTTGCCGTTTTGATTGCGATTTGGAAAGCCTTCAAATAGATTTCTCTCATCGCACGTTCATCACAAACGCTATCGCCCATAAAACGATAATTTTCGGCGTTATTAAGCGCAAAGTGTTTCAACGATACCCCAATTCCTTCGCTTTGAATTCCTTCGATTTCCGCCGCGGCCAATTCCCCCGCAAGCAATGGATCTTCCGAAAAATATTCAAAATTTCGCCCAGCAAGGGGGTTTCTTTTGACATTCACCCCAGGGCCCAAGACCACGTTTACACCATAATGACGGGCCTCTTTTCCTATTGCTTTCCCCATTTTATAAAGGTTGTCCTTATTCCAACCGCAGGCGGTTAACGCCGCTACGGGAAAGGCGGTCGCAGGTGCGCTGCCAGTAACGCCATTGTCTCCGCCTTTGCTTTGGACGCGAAGACCATGTGGGCCATCAGACATGCGAATCTCCGGAATGCATAGCCTTGGCACGGGATTGGTGAACATAAAATCCGTGCCCGATACAAGCGCCGCTTTTTCTTCCTTCGTTAATTTCGCTAAAAGTTTCAAAACATCGTCCATCTGAAACTCCTTCTCGATTATATAAAAAGATTACAGCACAATCCGTTTCTATATGCTTACATAATTGTTCGTTTTTGCTTAAAATTGTTTTGATTTTATATGAAAAGGATTTTATGAAAGCGGAAGACATCGAATACCTTTGCAGAACAATCGGCAATCTGGCGGGGATCCCGATTAGAATCTATAAGAACGATAAACAGGTATTTTACTATTCCCTCGTTAACCTTCCTAAAGACCCGATAACCCCATATGAAAAAACAATACTGAAAATCCCCAATCACATTGGCTATTTCATCACTCCGTATTTTCATTATTACGGAATTGTGAATGCAAAAACATACAAAATCGTCCTCGGCCCATCGCGACAACGGACGATGAATGAGACCGATTTGGCAGAACTTGCTTTTAAGTGTGACATCCACCAAGACGAAACGGGGAACTTCATCGCCGCGATGAAAAGCCTTGTGGCAATGCCTCTTAGCAGCGTCTTGCAAATGATGTGCTCATTGAATTTTGTGCTAAATGCCGAAAAGTTATCTCTTTCCGACGTTACGATTTACGATGAAGAACAGCTGAAATTATCGAATGAAATTGCCGCAAAACAGACTGAAACACACTATAACGAAGCTTTCATCCCATCAAGCGAGTCCGTTGTGCACAACACGCTGACTGTCGAGCAAACGATTATGAGCTTTGTTCGACACGGCAATGTTATCGCCTTAAAAGAATGGCTGAAAAGCGCGCCTGCCATGCGCTCTGGAATATTATCCTCCGACACACTCCGACAATTGAAAAACACTTTCATCGTTACCGCTACTCTTGTTTCACGTGCTGCAATTCAGGGCGGGATGGATGTTGATGAGGCGTTCTCGCTATCGGATGCATATATCCAAAAATGCGAATTGCTTTCTTTGTTAGAATCCATCGAGAATTTGCAATATCGGATGATCGTTGATTATACAGAACGGGTCGCGAAAATAAGATTAGGGAAAAATCCCTCAAAGCTTTTGACTAATATCGCAAATTATGTGCAGAAGCATTTATCGGAACCGGTCGATATTGAAGCTTTATCCAAAGCGATGTTCGTCTCTAGAACACACTTGGCGGTAAGGTTTAAAAAAGAAACGGGGATGACACTTTCCGAGTTTGTAATGAAAGAGAAAATCGAAGAAGGAAAAAGGCTTTTGAGGTACACGGATAAGCCGATTTCAGCGATAGCGGCTTATCTTGGCTTCTCTTCGCAGGGTCATTTTTCCTTTGCTTTCCGAAAAGTCACAGGGTATTTGCCATCGGAATACCGCGCAAAACACAACCACTGAAATAATGCGAAAATAAGTCAAGCGTGGTTGCTTCCAAAAAAAATAACAAGCGAAAACGATGCACGTCTCCCCTCCTTTTGGACTTTCGCCCATTCTTTCACTCAATTCAGGCCCCATTTTGGCATATATAATAAATACGTTGGTTTATCGGAGGAGAAGTATGAAGAATCAAAAAACAGGAAGAGTCGTCCTTATCACTGGAGAGTCTTCTGGATTTGGGCTAGAGATGGCAAAGCTCTTCTTAGCGAATGGCGATATCGTGTGTGGCTTTTCCAATCAAGAGTTCCAAATGGAGGGCGTATACCATCAGATGGGTGACGTCTCTAAGGAGGAAGATTGCAAGCTCGTCGTGGATAACGTCATTAAGAAATATGGAAGAATCGATGTGCTCATGAATAACGCAGGGTTCGGCATCTTTGGCCCATTCGAAGAAACGCCACTATTAAAAGCCAAGAAACAAGTCGATGTCAGCTTCTTTGGCGCCTTCCTCATGGCAAAAGCCACTCTTCCATACATGAGAAAACAAAAAGGCGGGAAGATTATTAACACTTCTTCCATTGGCGGAGTTATTCCTCTCCCCTTCCAGGGCTTCTATAGCGCGAGCAAATGCGCGATGGATATGCTATTTGATTCTTTACGGGCAGAAGTCTACCCCTATCACATTCAAATCTGTTCCATTAAACCTGGCGATGCCAAAACAAGTTTCACCAAGAATCGGGAGAAAGATAGGCTAGCCGAGAATAGCCCTTATCAAAAGGCGTTTGACCATTGCTTAGCAAGTGTAGCAAAAGACGAGCAAGGTGGGATTGATCCAAAGAAGATTGCGAAGCGTGCTTTCCTTATTTCCAAGAAGAAGCACCTCCCTTATTCGAGAGCGATTGGCGCGAAAGATCGGTTCTTAGCGTTCATTTATCACATCTTGCCACGGAGAATGCGGAATTATCTCCTTTACAAAGTCTACGCGTCTTAGCCTTTACGAACGTACAAAGGCACCAAATCAAAAATGATGCTCTTTCTTGTTTATGAATGCTTATCAAAAACGCTTTTCGCGATACGGAGATTATCAAAATCTGTCTTCTTAAAGACCCAAACGCGAAATCCTGTCCTTCTAAAATTACATATTGATAAACGAAGCGCTGACTATATTGCGCATAGTGATGCGTAAGGGCTGTTTTTAACTCGTTTTGCTCCTCGCCTGGCCAATGGATTCTGCGATTATCGTGTTCCTTCTGCCATAGAAACCGCCATCAAACCATTCATCTTTAGATTTCGAGAATACATTTTCGACGTGTTTTGGATTGTTCGAATCGTTCTTTCCTTTCACAAAACGCCTGAACTGATTGCCTTCGATTTGAATCCCTATGCGAAATTCCTCATCGCCTTTTGAACCAAAAGCGAAATCGAGCGTGTTTGTCTTGTTATGAAATCCATTGCCACTTCTATCGTCTTGATAATCGCTATGAAACATAAAAGCGTCCCCTATGCATCGCCACCCATAATCGCCCAAGATGAAAAGCCGACGGAAATGCTTCCGATAGTCGCCACAAAAGCGACGAGTGTGCCAAATCGATGTTGTTTTAGACGCATTCCCTCTTTCGTCGTTATTTCGTCCAATAAGCGTAGAGAGTCATGTCTTTATAGACTTCTGTCAGATTCGTGAATAAGCCTAAGGTGACATTGTAATCCTTCGAAGTGATCCATCCCGAGAAACGATAGCCCTTGCGAGTCGCGATGGGGAGCTCGAAAGAGGCGGCATAGAAATTTCTCCCCTCGGGAATTGAATAGATGGTCTTCCCAGAGATGATTTCGCCAGGCTCCTCTTTTGTGTCATTGACCGCGAATTTGACCTCATAGGTCTTTTCGCTTTCTTTCGCGGCGCCAAGCTCAGCGATTTTGCTCCATTTGCCATTGAGTTTTTGGTAAACGTAGTAATGGCTTGTCTCGAAATAGAAGTCGCCGTCATTCCCATTCTCATCTTTTGGCGTAGTCGTCCCCGAAAGCCAAGTGTTGGCCCTAGGGAGCTCAATGGAGGAAATGACATTCCCGGATTCATCCAAGAAGGTGACGATGTATTTGGTCCCATCCTCAGACGAGGTTTGGCTAATGCTTGCGACTGACCTGCCCTCTTCGCCTTTTTCTCCATCTGGAATATAGAGGGTAATTGGCGCCCTTTCATCGGTGAAAGTAATTGTGATTCTCGTACGTTTATTCTCTGCGTCCCTTTCGGAAAATACTTCGAAAATGCCACCCCCGTCCTCGCCTTTCTTCCCCTCTCCGTTTTTGACGAGGAAAGAGACGGGTTCTTCGCTCTCATCGGTGAAATAAATAGTGAGAATCGTACCAGTATCATCTTCCAAGGGTGTGTATTCGATATTCTTGATGCCATTCCCTTTCTTTCCATCGTTCCCTTTGGGAATGGTGAAAGATGTCGGCTCTGCATTGACGTCGGTATAATGAATTGTGATGACGGTGTTCCCACTTTCATCTTGTTTAACGTCGATGTTCTTGATATTGGTCACTGCTTCGCTTTGCGGGAAGAAAGAGCAACTGCCGATAGATTGCACCGCGAAGACGGAGCAAAGGGACAACAAGGCTTTTCTGACAATCTTTTTCATAATATTTCTCCTCATATGGAATTGGCGACCAAATCTGCGATTTTCGGGGTTTCCCCAAATAAATACCCGTCTCCTTTCAGCAAATAGAAACGGAAATCGTTGAAACCGATGGTGGCAAGGACAGAGCGTTTCATCATCGCTCTAATCCCTACCAAAGAGCTCGCGGAAGAGGAACCAAGCGCAAATAGCTCGCTCAGCATATCAGTTTTGAGCTCTTTTGCTAGATGCCCTCGCACTTCCGCATCTCTATTATAAATCACCTTGGAATAGTTTGCCCCTCCCCCATAAAAGGCGATTGGCACCGCGATCGAGCCCTCATAAAGAAGTTTCTTTTTCCGCGCTTCGCGGTAAAGAAGGGATTTCACTGAGAAGATATCATCGATGGTGATCGACACTTGTTTGTCCGTCAGGATGGAATTGGCGATTTTGGAGATGTTCTCGGAGATGAGCCCCGATAGATCCATTCCTTTTTCTTCCTTATAGTCGAAAAAACGCGTCTTCCCAGAAATAACGAGCTCTATCGGGTAGGAAATACCACCACAGTTTTTGGCTTCGAGCGGAACGAGGCTTTTCCCTTCTTGCGAGAGGGATCCAAATGTCTTTCCGATTAAGGAAGGGATAGAAGAATAAAGATATGGGCCATTGAACATGCTTTCCATAGCGATGGAAGCGATATTGCTCATGTAGAAATAAGTGTCCCTTACCTCAACATGCCCTTTATAAAGGGAAGAGATATCCTCGTTTGTGTAATCGAGCCCACTTTGGAGCGAGAATAGCGCCTCTTTCATATGGGAATGAGTCTCTCCAGAGATAAAATCGGTCATCATTTTGTCGGCTTCCCCCGTGGCTAGGCAATAATCTGGAAGCGTGGCGTTTTGATTCGTTCCTGTAGAAAGAGTGAAGGAATGAGCCGTCAATTCGTCGACAGGAAGATATTCGTAGCTTCCAAGGGAAAGGAGAAAATTCCGCGCATAAGACAACAAGGAATTGTCCAAAAGAACGTCGCTAGAAAAGGCCCTCATTACCGTCTTGCCGCTAGAAAGGCGGGAGTTCTTAATCACGATATTCTTTCCATAAGCCTCTAACGTCGTCCCCACGTATTCAAGATTCGCGAGATTGTCCCCGAAATCACAGTTCTTCAAATGAATGTCATTGAGCGTGATATTATTCCCGTCTAGATACATTCCGATATTATCTTGACCATAGGCGGTGATCAAAGGCATCGCGTTTGGATCACCCAAGGCAAAGAAAGAAAGAGGCCCACGGAATAAATTCTCCTTCGTGAGCGAAGGCACTCTTACCCCATTGACGGAACTAGAGGAATAGGGGTAGGTCAAGTTATGGAGATTGATGGTGTAGCCATTGCCATAGAAATCCTTCTGTACGCGAATTCCCACTAGAACTTTACTAGAAAGAGGCGAATATTCCTTATGGGTCGCGCAATAGTCATTCCACTGGTCGATATAGGAAGAATTCCAATGGGTCGAGAAAGAATAGACTTCATTGGCGAAATTCCATTTCCCGTCAACCTTTTTCCCAAAGAGAGCGGCGTCATCATCGCTTTCGAGATTCTCTTCGCTCTCCAAAGAGGTCTGAAGAACCGCCACTTCGCCCTTTTCCGACTGGTTCGTGCAATACAATAAGTCATCATAGGAATAAACGTTCACGCCGTCTTTGACAAGGAAAAAGGAATACGACGCGTCTTGCTCGATATCGCTCTTCCCTTCAAAGGAGAAGGAAATGCGACATTCTTCTTCCTTTGCGAAAGCATCATGAACCGTCAACGTGGAGTTTGCCTCATCAAAACTCAAATTCCGCGAAAGATGGCTGATTTCGAGACTCTCCTTCAAATAAGCGGGATAAGTCGTCACCGAAAGAGGGATCTTCGCATTCACTTTTTCTCGCGAATCCTTCAGATCGTATTGACCGAAATACGTCTTCGAATCGATATTGGAGCCACTGCCTTTATGAAGGGGGTTGATGATGATGGCGGAATTATCGTATATGAGTGCGTTCATTTGCTTCCGCACAGTCCCTTTTTCGTTGGCTACGGAGATGATCACATTCCCTGAACGAATGGCGAATAACTTATTCCCATCCACGATTTTGGCGTGAACCGATGCGTCATTCGAATCCGCATTTCTCACTGTCCAAACCAAAGAAGCGCCTAACACGGGGTAATTCTTTTGATTTTGGCCAATCGCCTTTAATTCATATGCCTCATCGGATACGCGATAGGCCTCATTCGCCCGATAATCCCAACTGATTCCGATGATGTCGGTATCAATCAAATGGAACGTCACATTGATTGAAGTGAGACATGCCAAAGCGACAAGGAATGGCATAAGCAGCAAAATAATGATGTTTTTCCTGCCCATTAGTTGATGACCTCCAATTCCAAAAAGAGATTGATTGCCCTGCTTTTCAAATGGATGAGGAAGGGCAAGGCGGAGAGAAGAATGAGCAAGAAGCCGAATAGATAGATGCAAAGGATATCTATCTTGTAATAGGCAAGCAAAATCGACAAAAGGAAGAAAAGGAAGGGCAGTAGATACCCATATAGGGTGGAAAGGAGATAATTCCTCGGCTTGTTCCTTTTGATTTTGAGCTCTTCGAAAAGAGAGACAAGACTCGTCAATGCGATCAAAGCGAGGCTAAGCAAACCCCCGCACGAAAATGTGGTGATGGACACAACGCCTACGAAGAGCAAAATGAGCCAAGATAGGAGCATGAAAAATAAAGACAAACTAAGTGGCAGCGCGACTTTGATGAAAAGCTGTTTTGAGGGAGGAACGGGTATCGACTTGATGAAGCGGATGCTCTTCTTCTCGTTCGATAAATAATTCGATGCACCCGAAGAGATGATCGCACCAAATAGCATCATCAGGAATACGTCGCTAAGAGGGAGCAAATTCGGCACGACCGCCAAATAATAGGCGATATTGCCACTCGAGAAGATTGCATTCATCGCCTTCACCACCAAAAAAGTCAGAAAAGGCTCGACGAAAAGAAGGGAAGTGAAAGAAATGATGTAGGAGGAATCGCGGAAAAGGAGAAGAAGCTCCTTTTTTATGAGTGCATAGTTTACCGACCTCTTTCGATAACGATGCTCTTTGATTTTCTCGCCCATAGCCTCAGAGACGGAAAAATGAGAATAGAAATAAATCACAAGGGATAGGCCAATGACAAAGACGCCCAAGGAGATGCCTATATAAGGGAAAACCATCGTGACATCGTATTTGACGATGGAGCGGATAAGAAAATTCACGGGAATGAGCCATTCCGAAATGGAAGATATCCGAGCGATAGAGTCCGCCGTAAACAAATCGGAAAGCGCGTTATCGGACACCAAATTGATGAACAAATTCAGCAAAAGTGAATAAAGGAAGGCTCCGACAAAAGTGACGAATAAGCTCGCGATAAGCTGCCAAAAGAAATGCCTTTTTAGAAAATCAAGCAAGAGTTTAAAGGGATAAACGAGCAAAAAAGCGATCCCGAGCTCGAAGAAAAGAATCAAGAAAGGATAATACAAAGATGTGTAAAAATAGATCAACGTCTTATGGAAATAATTGCCATAGGCGATGAAAAGAGGCATCTCGAAAAGAAGATTCAATAAATACATCGTAATCGCCAAGAAGAACAGCTTAGAGAGAATCTTCTTCGCTGAGGAAAGAGGAAAAGTCGCAAACTGTCTGACCTCATCGGAGGAAAAGAACGCTTTCCTCGCCATTTCCACCCCGATAAGGGACATGATGATAGCGACAAGGAAAAGGAAGAGGATGAAAAAAGACTCAGAAGCGCCATCATAAACGCCGATTTTGGAAAGAATCGCGCGAAATAAATACGTCTCGATTCCGATGAATATCGCGCCGGCGAGAAAAGAGAAAACCCAAGAGAGAATTTTGGAGGAACGCGATCCGTTTTTCGCGAACATCAATTTAAAATCTTTGGCGATGAGGTTCAGCATGCTTCGCTCCCCTCATAAATCTCAAAGAATAGCCGTGGCAGCTGGAGTCGCTTATTCGGATCCTTGTTCAAATCCAATAAGTGGGCGATTTTGCCATCGTTAATGATGGCAACTCTGTCACATATCGCGGCGACGAGTTTGATATCGTGGGAGGTCAAAAACACCGTTTTGCCGTGTTTTGCGTATTCTTTCATCATTTTCTCTAGCTCTTCCACAGCGATGACGTCAAGCCCGACGGTTGGTTCATCTAGTATCCAAATATCCGGATTGTTCAATAAAGAGGCAACGAGGCAAAGTTTTTGCTTCATGCCGTGGGAATAAGTGGAGGCTGGAGCTTCTAAATCCTTCTCTTTTAGCTGAAGGCGCTTGGTAAGATAAAGGTAATTGGCTTTGAATTGCCCTTCCGATATTTGATAGATGGAAGCCACGAATTCGAGATATTCATATCCGGTCATGACCTCATAGACGGAAGGCTCGGAAGGAACGTATCCGAAATGCGACTTCGCCAAAATCGGCTCCTCTTTGATGTCGTAGGAAAGGAGTTCGATTTTCCCAGAATCGAATTTCTTTAAGCCAATCATGGAATCAATAGTCGTGCTCTTCCCAGCGCCATTACGCCCGATAAAACCAAAAAGCTCTCCTTGTTTTACCTCAAGGTTCAGCCCATTTAGCACTTCTTTCTCCCCATAGGATTTATGAAGATTTTGGATCAAGATAGCGGGTGTACTCTCGGTGTAATCTCTTTCGTTTCTCTCTTTCGCTATAGTTTCGCTATTCGGTTTCACTTATTCTCTCCTTCGGTTAAGGAAAACGATTTCCTTTTCGCGATCGAAATGGTAGATAGAATGGCAGTTCTCGCAAAAAAGTCTGCCTTCTTTTTCGACAATGGCCTCGCTTCGGCAAACGGGGCAGTAGCGTGAATAAAGCTCCTCGTCCCCCACGTTTTTATGGAAATGAGAGGAAAAGAAAAGATGGATGAGCTCTTCTTCGTTATGGAAATCGTCCGTAAATAAAACAGCTTGTTCCCCTTTTTTATAGCCATAGTGCCAAAGGGAAAGGAAATCCACGCCATCGACATTCTCTTTTTCACCACTCTCAATGAGCGACTCGTTGGGGGCTAGATAAAGAAGGACGTTTCCTCTTATTCCCCCGCCTTTTCCTTCGAAAAGGAAAGCGTTCTCTTTTTCAAGATAAGAAAGGCGATAACGGATGTCTTTCCCCTTTTGGAAAAGGAGGGAGTCAGGGAGCGAAATCCTCTGATCGATCAGAAGAGAGGAACCTCGGCTCAGAAGGCGATACCCTTCTTTATGAAACTCCTTCAGAATCAGGATGTACTCATAACGGGCGAAATCGCTTTGAAGGGAGAGAAGGTCCTCATAATGGGCCATGCCTTTATAGAATTTATAAGCAGCATGGTATTTGTCATTCCGCAATAAAACATTCGTGGGAATGACATTACGAATCCTTTTTGGGGTTTTCGCAACGGCTTTATAAAAAGAAGTGTTCTTGATTTTGAGGAGCTTGCGCTCCAACTTGGAAACCACAAAAAGAGCATCGGAGAGGGGTTCCCCTTCCTCAGTAAGAGGACAAGAATCTTTGGATGTCTTCAATAAGGAGGCGTAGAAGGCGCGGTATTTTGCGAGTTCGGAAGAGATCATCTCTAGGAAAGTGATGATGAAAACATTCTCATAAGTGATGAGCTCATCGTAATATTGGAAATAATAGACCTCCTCTGGGATCATAATGCTGCCATATCGTTTCCACAAAGAGGAATCCCGTAAGGTCTTTCGCATCGCTTCTACAGAGAGATGGCCCGCTTTATTCGCCATTTCAACGATTTCCTCCCGCTTGTTGACGGAGTAGGGCTTTAAGGCGATGGAGGAAAGGACGCTGAGGATAGATTCATAGGAAAGGAGGATCTTTCGATCGTAAGCGAAAGAGAGCCTTTGCAAAGAAGGGATTTCTCTTTCTCCGATATTTTTGTAGCTCTCCGCCAAAGAAGGAGAGGCAAGAAAGGACTTTTCGAGCTTTCTCACACCTTCTTTGAGGGAGATTTCCTCAACGTTTCTCATCGCTCTATAGTTTCTTAATTAGCTTGTAAATGAAGGCACGGCTCTCCGTAAAGCCCTCTTTCCCATACGTCTTATCTAGCAAAGCAAGAAGGTTTTTCAAAGCAGGCTTGACGAAATCCTCAAATCTCCCTTCCAGTTTGAAAAGGACTTTCCTTAAAAGCATAAAATCCGTGATTTCCTCTTTCGTCCCGCCTGTGGCAAGATAAAGAGGTACGATTGTCTCAATTTGGTTCAAAACGCGGTTTCCGAAAGCGATATCGAATTCGTCATAAATATAGTCCGTGATGATGGTGAATTTCCGTAGGTCCCCTTTCGTAAACCGATTCTCTTCGACAAGAGAGGCACTATTGAACAAAGAGGAGAGCTTGCTATAAGAAAGATGGATCGGGGGCACATCTTCTTTGACGGAGAAAGGCTCGTTCTTGGTCTCAAAATCCATTGTGATGGAACGGTCATATACTTTATCGGCAATGGAGAAAGTCGAATCGTCCTTGTTTGCGGTCCCCACGAAAAAGGAATTCGCGGAGATAAGCAAATTGCCATCAATGAGCTTTGTGGGCGAGACAAAGCCATAAGGGAGTTGCATGATTCTGATTTTCCAGTCCTCAGCCGGATATTCGAGGACGGAAAGGAAATCCGCGAAATAATACTCAACGCGAGAAATATTCATTTCATCAAGAACGAAGACGTTGATTTGGTCTGGGTTATAGCCAGCCTCGTATAGGGAGAGTAAGAAATCGGTCTCGTTATAAGTGCGAGAGAAGTCATTGAAATAGCCTAGCAAGGAGGATTTGTCCCTCCAAGTGGCTTGAACGGGGATGAAGGTAACTTTCGCATTGACGAACTTGGCGAAGAAACGGGGAAGCGAGGATTTGCCCGTCCCCGAAAGTCCTTCGAGTATCATGAAATGGGACGTCCCCAAGGAAGCAAGGAAAAGGCGGATGGTTCCTATATCGAAATAAAGATGCTCTGCTTTGGCGAGGTAGTTGCGGAATTGCCTGGCAAGCTCCTCTAGGGTAATATCGTCGGAAGGGGTGGAATCCACCTCGAATCCGGAATATTTCGCATCGATTCTCGACAAACCGGGGAAGACTTTTTCGCGAGCATCCAGATCCCTTGCCTTATCTTCGGTTCCGATGGCTGCGTTAGCGGGAACTAGCGTCTTGTCGCCCGGTGAGCCAATTTGGCACGCGACCGCATCAAATGAGGAGGAAACGTCTTCATTGCCACCTGCGTCCATGTCTTCTAATTTTTCGTTCTCATCGGAAGAAAAGAAACGATATGGCTTATCCACTAGAAAAATATTGGTAACGAACATGCTAATCGCGCCGATGAGGATAGCAAGGGCGAAAGTAACGAGCAAAGACGATAAAAGAGAATAGCCAAGAACATAAGACAAAGGGCCGATGGATGAGGCGTTGCCTTGGGCGGATGCGACAATCACGGAAAGGCCATAGGAAAGGAAGGCGCAGCAAAGAATCGCGCCAAAATAAGCGCAAACCAGTTTTTTATTATTACGTTTGATGTTGTTAATCACCGCAAAGCGATAAATGTAGATCAATAAGAAGGCGAGCAAAATCACATAAACAGCAACCAAGACGATGGATACCGCAATAATCGTCATCCCTCCCTCCCCGATAGCGACTGGGACATACCCCATGCCTTTCGCTAGAGCGAGCAAAGGGTTCTCTTTGGAGAATATTTTGCCATCCGCGACCAGGCAAAAGCCCGTGAATGCAAAAATAACCGCATAGATGGCAATCGCGGAAAGCAAGATAAGATTTTTCCTCGTTAAGTAAGGCCTAATCGTTCTTTTCGTCATTTTTGGATTCCTCCTTCTTTCGTTGATGGTCCTTTTTCTTGAATCTATCGAGGAGAGAAGAGAAGATGACTTTCTTTTCTCCCCCGTTTCTCCTGATAACCTTGGTGATATCTTGATCCATGAATTCTTTTTTCTCTTCGATGGTCATCTCTTCTTTGGAAAGAAAGCCCTTATCGCTGAATTTGTAGCAATATCCTTGATAATAGACTCTCGATTCGAACCCAGAAGCCATATCAAAGCACGTGTTTTCGTTCATTGATGAGAAGTCGAAGGCTTTTAGGAGGATTTCTTTTCTTTCCTCTTCCGCATCCTCTAGTTTCTTGTTTTGCCAGTCGATGCTCCACAAGCAATAGATGAGAGAACTCACCGTGACGATCCCGGCATAGCTTTGGAAGAAGGAGACGAAGATGCCAATCGTCGGAATCCTCTTCCCAGTGTATTTGCCGATGACATCTTCATATCTTGGGTGATAAGAGTCAGTCACGTTATTGGCATCGCCCCTCGTAACGTAACGGATGGAGCCATTTGCCGTTTCAATATCGACGATACGGTGAATGATATTCACATTCTTGTCGTTACGATAGGCAATGACATCATATTTTCGAAGCGAATGCTCATTGACCTTCTTCAAAACAATCAAATCATAGGTATTAAATTGGTCGTTGAGATCAAACGTGAGCAAATAGTCATTCGATGGGTTTTTCGCACTCATGGAGCCAGAGGCGACGACCATCGCGGAAGAATCGCCGACCATGACGACGCCATTCGTGACTCTTGAGTAGATAGCAAAAGCAAGAAGAGGAATCGAAATAACCAAGAAAACGTAATAAACGACGTCTTTTGCGATGGAGATGACTTTATGCCTTCTTTGAACTCGCTTCTCCTTCTCGTAAATCATCTTATCGATGAGTTCGATGTCCCTTCTCCCCTCTTCGGTTTCGGAAAGGGTCTTGCCGATATAGTTCTTATAAAGAACTGTGATGACAAGAGCAAAACTTATCACTCCCACGCAAGTGGCGATTAAAGCGATGATCTCGGTCGTAGACATACTAAAAGTATATCATTATGCCCCTATGGCTTCGAAAGCAATGGTGTATTTGATGCCATCAAGCAAAGTGTGCATCGTGTTCAAATCCTGATCGACGGTTTGAAGTGGAACTTCTTTCCCGGCAATCTGATTCTCTCCGTTTTTGTAGAAGTCGGATTTGTCGTCACTATCAAAGAAAAGAGAAGGGTTCTTCTTCGCAAAGCGCGCCCCCCACTGAAAAGAAACGGTATAGATGATTTCCCATTTATAGTTGGTATTCTCTCCACTCGGGGCCGTTTTTTTTATAGTGATATTATCGTTAGAGCCAGTCCCCAAATCGCTAGTGAATGTCTCTTTCCCTTCGGTGAAAGTGGCCGTGATGCCCTTATTGCTTAGACAACTTGGCAAAGTGACGTATCCATCAGTGACCGCTTGATTTAAATCGTTGCCAGCGGAAGTGACCGTCGTCATTTTGACGTTCAAAGAAGCCAAAGAATCCGTTTTTGATTCGATGGAGCATTTATAGGCAAGCGATAACGTCTCCGGTTTCGTGTCCCCTATCTTTTTATAATAGACGCGATTGACCTCCCCTTCTTTTTTCACGTCCGATTCTGGAGCGTCAAAGCTGAAAGCGCCAGTATTGGTTTTATTCTCGTCTGTGATAAGGACATAGTTGCTGCCATTTTGGTAATATAGCTCCATTGCGACGGAACCGTTGATGACTTTGCCGACATTGACTGCGCCTTCGGCGTCTTTATTCGCGTTCGCAGACAAAACGAAGGCCGCAAAACCACTAGAAACCAAAGCGATGCCACCTAGTATCGCCGCGCCGAAGGCGATCTTCTTCCTCTTGTAGGATTTTCTCGTTAATTTAGCCATAAAAACTAACCTCTCTTTCATTAATACGATTTACTTTGTCGTAATCGTCAATTTGAAACTTGCATGGACTTGCGATAGCTCATTGAGCGCGTTATTCGCGATAGTCGCGTAGCTCGCGCGCCCTAAAGCGTTATAGTGGTCAAAAGGATTCTTTGAGCCAAATGCCTCGCCCCAACCAAAGCGAATCGATAAAGTGAATGTTTGCTCACGCTTTGCATCGTCATAAGAAACTGAAACCAAAGCGATTTTCGCGCTTGCGGAGTTAGCGGCGCTCTCTGTTTCGTATGAACTCGTTTCCGTAATGGAATAGCTTGGGAGCGCGGCAAGGTATTTTTTATCTTCCGCGGCATAGGTCGCGTATTTCGTCTTTTCATCTCCACTGGTCGTCTCTATAAGCGTAATCGACTCAAAAAGATCAAAAGGCTTCGCACTGTTTTCCGATACATTCGCTACAGTGAACTGGAAGGAGGCGTTCAAATCCTCAGTTGATTCACCTTTCACAGTCAACCAAGCGTTTTTGCCTTCTGGAAGCGTTTGCTTATCTTTCGCCGGACCAGCGAAAAAAACAGCGTCATCTTTCTTGGAATCATCAAAGGTGATGGTATGGAAATTATTGGTCACCGTGTCGGCACTAATATTGCCAGAGACCTCTTTGCTCTCTCCCCCAATAATCGCCCACGCGGCAAAGCCACTGGAAATCACGGCCGTAGCGCTCAGGGTGATGATACATGTTGAGGCTATTTTTGATCTAGATGTTTTTTTAAATTTGTTCATAGGCAAATACTCCCTTATTCATCTCTATTGTACATGGACAAAAAATCCGTTCAACCTTAAATAATAACCCCCCAGTATTTATTTGGAAGAGAAATCGAACGTCCCTTCTAGAGAG
>ERZ808245.82-NODE-82-length-59330-cov-5.327474_pt1 | contig 59330 bp, 56 predicted proteins | sample MGYA00521243_ERZ808245 | MGnify/ENA primary metagenome ERZ808245 (study PRJEB31516, sample SAMN03275576) | gut metagenome | biome: mammalia-associated habitat; material: feces | host: Papio cynocephalus | place: Kenya | collected 2012-07-07 ... | reverse complement strand
CTGGTCGGCCATGACGCCGCCTGCCGCGCCCGCGATCGCTTTGATAAGTCCCATACGATAAAGCTCCCTTCTGTTTCTTTCAGCCGGTCTTGCTTGTATTTGCTTGTGATGCACCCAGTTTATCAGAAAATAGACAAAAACGCAATGACCTTTTGCGCTTTCCTGTACGCTTTCGTCATCCGGCATCGCAAAAGAAAGCTATATTTTTTGAATGTTGTTCAAAATGTCATATTGCATTTTTCTCGCAGCGTGCTATAATTTGAGAACTGTTCAGGAAAGGAGCAACCCCTATGGCACGAAAGCAGATGATCGAGGGCGGCACGAAGAACCGCATCCGCGAGGTCGGAGGACGACAGATCTTTGAGCACGGCTACGACGGCACGAGCGTGCGCGGCATTATGCTGGAGGTCGGCGGCGAGGTCGGCTTGTTCTACTATTACTACAAGACCAAGGACGAGCTGTTCACCGATGTGCTCGACCACTTCTTCGAGCCCTATCGGAAGGACTTTGAGGCGCTTGCCGCCGAGGCGAAGGAGAAGCCCTATCAGGCGCTGCTGCGCTTTTTCAGCTACATCAAGCGCGAGGTGCGCGCCTTCCGCGCGAGGTACGAGGGCAATATGCACCGCACGGTCCGCTGGGCCATCCGCGAGCAGACGCTCACGGTCATTGAGCCGTATATCGAGGACATCATCCGCACGCTTATGGCCTGTGGCGCGAAGCCGACGATGGACCCGCACACCATGGCGATTTTCCTCGCGCACGGCCTGGGGAGCTGCATCCTGCACGAGGACGCCGACTGGGTCGACGAGGCGACGGACGAGATCCGCCGCACGGTCAACCTCATCATGGGACTCAGCGAGGAGGAGTCCCGCAAAATGTTTGAAAACGCGGACGGGAAAGCAAATGCTCCCGCCGCGATGGAAGGAGAAAAGAAAAATGAAATGTAAGAAGCTTGTATCCCTGTGCCTTTGCCTGCTGCTGGCGCTGGCGCTCGCCGTGCCGGCCTGCGCCGCGTTCGAGGACGTTTTTGCCGACGGCTCCGCCGACGGTACGCGCGACGGCTCGCTGTTTCTCTCGGGAGAGAGCGTGCGGAGCGACGCCGCGGTGAACGGCGTGCTGCTCGCTGCGGGCAGGACGGTCGGCGTGAACGGCGCGGGCGCGTATGTCATGGCGGCGGGCTATGAGGTGACGCTCGGCGGCACGGCGGAGAACGACGCGTTCCTCGCGGGCTATAGCATCGGCGTGAACGGAACGGCGCAGCGCGACGTGTTCGCTGCGGGCCAGAGCATCACCGTGGACGGCACGGTGGGGCGCGACCTCTACGCCGCCGCCAACACCGTCACCATCACCGGCTCCGTCGGCGGCGACGTGTACATCAGCGCCGAGAACGTCGTCATCGGCGACGGCGCCAAGATCGGCGGGCGGCTGCACTGCAATGCAAGCGCCCTGCGCTCCGTGCCCGACGGCATCGCGGACAGCGCCGAGCTTTACGACGAGCCGGAAAGCGGCGACGCGGATGTGAGCATTACGGTCCCCGACGACGAGCCGGGCGTCGGCAGCATCGTGCTGCGTAAGGCGCTGAGCTTCGCGGGTATGCTGCTGCTTGCCTTTGTTCTGCTGTGGCTCACACCACTGTGGGAGACGGTGGATCGGAAGTATTACGGCGCGCCGTTCGGCAAGTATGCCAAGGCGTTCGGCATCGGCTTCGCCGTGCTCGCGGGCGTGCCGCTCGCGGCGGTCCTGCTGTTCATCTCGAATGTCGGCGTGCGCCTTGCGCTGCTCGTGCTGTTCCTGTATGCCGCGGCGCTCATTGCTTCCCCGGTGTTCCTCGGCTTTTTCCTTAGCGCGATGCTCTGGCGCGGGGCGATGAAGAAGGCTCCCTGCTACTATGCGGAGCTGGCCATCGGCGTCCTCGTCTGGCGCGTCGCGGCCAGCGTGCCTGGCCTGTCCTTCGCGGTGGGTCTCGTCTCCGTGCCGCTCGGTCTCGGCGTTGTGACGCTCCTGCTCGGCAAGGGCGCGGCGAAGCCGTCGCCCAAGGCGGAGACGGCTTGCGAGGAAAGCGCGGCGTCCGACTCCGTGGCGCTGCCGGAGGACAGCGCGGAGCAATAAAGCCCATATTGCGCAGCGAAAAGAGACCGCTCCGGCGGCCTCTTTTTGATAGGAACATAATTTTTTATTATGTCTACTTGCAATGCGGCGGCGATTCCTGTAGAATGGTGTCGGAAACTTTTCTGACCTCGGAGGCTGCCATGAAGAAACGAATCTTATTTTTGAGCTGTTTGCTCGCGCTCGTGCTGAGCACCGCCGCGCTCGCCGCGGACTACACCGACGTTCCCGCCGACTCGTGGGCGAGGGAGAGCATCGACAAGGCTGCGGAGTACAGTCTGATGAACGGCGTGGGGGAGGGGCGCTTCGGTTACGGCGATACCATTTCGCGCGAGCAGTTTATCACCATTCTGGTGCGGATGTTCGGCTGGGAGAGCGTGAGCGGCGAGGACGCCGCCATCGACATCGCGGGTTCGTGGGCGCGGGAGTTTGTCAACACCGCCGCCGCCAACGGCGTCATTGACGCGGGAGGCAAATTCCGCCCGAGGGACGCCATCACGCGCCGCGAAATGGCAGTGATGCTCGTGCGCGCGCTCGGTCTCGGCGAGCTTGCCAGGGCGGACGCGGACGCGGCGCTGCCCTTCACCGACGTGACCGCCCAGCGCGGCTACATCGCCATCGCCTACGAGATCGGCATGACCACCGGCGCGACCGAGACGACCTTCGAGCCGGACGGCACCGCCGCACGCGAGCAGGCGGCGGCCATGCTCGTGCGCGTCTACGAAAAGTACCACGCGCCGACGACGTGGAAGCACGCCTTCTACGCGCTCTCGTCCTACTCGCAGCTCGAGCAGGCCAAGCAGTTCGACGCCGTCAGCTTCGGCTGGAGCCACATGACCTACTCCGCCGAGGAGGGCGCGAAGCTCTCGACCGTGAACGACGACAGCTCCGGCTTTTATATCCCCGCCGGCTATGCCGACGTGGTCCCCGCGCTGCGCGAGGCGGGCGTGGAGCTCAAGCTCAACGTGTTCATGTCCGGCAGCAGCCTGCGCGCCATGCTCAACGACGGACGTGCGCCGATGGCCGCGGTCGCGGAGATCCTAACGGAACTCGAGCGCGTGTACCCCGACCTCGGCTACAATCCCTACAGCGGCGTGACCATCGACTTCGAGGGTCTGCGCGCCGCGGACAAGGAGAGTTTCAATGCCTTTATGACGGAGCTTTCCGCCACGCTGCACGCCGAGGGCAAGACGCTCTACGCCGCCGTCATGCCCGCCGTCTACGACGATGCCTACTTCGACGGCTACGATTTCAAGACGCTCGGCACGCTCTGCGACCGCGTGATCCTCATGGCGCACGACTACGCGGCGGGCGATCTGACCGGTTTCCTCGGCTCGCGCTACTACCGCAACCATCCCTGCGCGCCGCTCTACAAGGTCTACTACGCCGTGCGCACCGCGGCGCGTGAGATGGACGATCCCGCGAAGCTGACGCTTGCCGTCAGCATGGACGCCCGTGCGTGGCAGACGGACGCGGACGGTCTGCTGACTGCGGTTCGCTCCACGCACCCGCTGCAGGCCACGGTTTACAAGCGCCTGTGCCAGAGCGATACCGTGATGGGTTGGTCCGACACCGCCCGCAGTCCGTGGTGTACCTACACCACCGAGAGCGGACAGCATATCTTCCTCTGGTACGAGGACGCGCGCAGCACCACCGAGAAGCTCTCCTGCGCCAAGCTCGTGGGCGTGACCTCGGTCTCCGTCTGGCGGCTCGGCCTCATTCCCGATTACGCGGACGAGGGCCTGCACTACGATGTGATGAGCGTTCTGTAAGCGAAAAAAGCGCAAAAAAAAGAAGAGCTGCTTTCGCAGCTCTTCTTTTTGGTTTTCAAAGCGGTTCGGCTTAGAAAATGCCCTGAGCCATCATGGCGTCGGCGACCTTCTGGAAGCCGGCGATGTTGGCGCCAGCGACCAGGTTGTAGCCCAGGCCGTAACGCTCGGCAGCCTCAACGGAAGCATCATAAATGTTCTTCATGATGGCTTCCATCTTGGCGTCGACTTCCTCAGCGGTCCAGTAGATGCGCTGAGCGTTCTGAGCCATTTCGAGCTCGGAGACGGAAACGCCGCAGGCGTTGACAGCCTTGGAAGGAGCGACGGTGAGGTGCTTCTGGCTCATCAAGAAGGCCAGAGCATCGTTGGTGGTGGGCATGTTGCCGACTTCGATGTAGTAAGGAACACCGGACTCAGCGATCTTCTTGGCCCACTCCATGTTGACATCGTTCTGGGTAGCGGCGGGCATGTAAACGTCAACGTCCTTGACGCCCCAGCACTTCTGACCCTCGACGAACTCAACGCCGAACTTATCGGCATAGGGCTTGCAGTGCATAGGATCCTTGGCGCGCATCTCGAGGATGTAGTTGAGCTTCTCTTCGCCGCAGACGCCGTCGGGATCGTGGATGTAGCCATCGGGGCCGGCGAAATAGGTGACCTTGCCGCCGAGCTCGTCGATCTTCTTCATGATGCCCCAGCCAACATTGCCGTAGCCGGACATAGCGACGCGCAGGCCCTCGATGCCCTTGCCGTCGTGCTTGAGGACTTCGCGCAGATAATAGACAGCGCCGAAGCCGGTCGCCTCGGGACGGAGGATGGAGCCGCCGGTGCAGACAGCCTTGCCGGACATAGCGCCGAACTCGGCAGCGCCGACGATGCGGCGATACTGACCGTACAGATAACCGACCTCGCGGCCGCCGACACCAACGTCACCGGCGGGGCAGTCGATATCCTGACCGATGTGACGATGGAACTCGGTCATGAAGGCCTGGCAGAAGCGCATGACTTCGCCGTCGCTGCGGCCGATGGGGGAGAAGTCGGAACCGCCCTTGGCGCCGCCGATGGGCAGGCAGGTCAGAGCATCTTTGAAGGTCTGCTCAAAGCCGAGGAACTTGATGATGGAGAGGTTGACGTTGGAAGCAAAGCGGAGGCCGCCCTTGTAGGGGCCAAGCGCCGCGTTGTACTGAACGCGGTAGCCGCGGTTGACGTGATACTTGAGCTGATCGTCCATCCAAACGACGCGGAACTCGATGGTGCGCTCGGGCTCGACCATACGCTCGAGCAGGCAGGCAGCCTCATACTCGGGGTGGGCATCGATGACGGGTTCGAGAGAGGTCAAGACCTCTTCGACGGTCTGCAGAAATTCGGGCTCATTCGCGTTCTTGGCTCTGGTCTCGTCCAGAACTCTCTGGATATAAGCATTCATGATAATAGCCTCCTCTAAATTTACTCGTTAAGAGCATTTCGATGGTGCTTCCATCTCGTCTGTTAGACTATCACAAAACAGGCGGTTTCTCAAGGGGGTACGTCCAAAATCGGAGCGTCCGGCTGTGAGAAATTTTTCCTTCCTTTTTGTGCAAAGCGCAGAAACGGAGAGAAAAAAGTTTCGGAATTTTGATAATACCTATTAAAATTCCTGCAATTATTCCTTCATGTCATGCTTAACATCTGAATTTTTTCTGTCATGCTGCGGCGAAGCATGACAAAAGGCGATGGAAAATATCCATCGCCTTTTTGCATATATGCGTTGTTTATGCATCCGCGCCGCCGGAGGGCTGCGCGTCGTCCGGCTCGGCGGGCGCGGAGATCGGCAGCAGCTCAAGGTCGCACGCCTCGATCCAAAATTCACTGACATGGCCGTCGTAGTACCAGACGCGCACATGGTCGCCCGCGTTCAGCAGCGGCGCATATCTGACCTCCGCCGCGCTCATGCGGACGGTGAAGTCCGTCTCGCCTGTAAAGCGCAGGAAGTAGATGCTGTTGCCGTCGACGACGGCAGAGCGGAGCTCGGCGATAACGCCCTCAAGCGAGTGGCGGTCGGTCTCGGTCGGCTGGTCGATGCCGGTCTGATCGTCCGAGATCAAGTTGTTCTGCCGGAGCATCTGACGGTAGTTCGATTCGCACTCGGCGACGGTCGCGCCGGTGGCGACGATCTGGTACTGGTTGACGTTGACCATGGCGTACATCTTCACGAGCTCGCTCGCGTCCTTGAGCGCCATGAAGTAGGTCGGCTGCTCGGCAACGTTTAGGAGCAGCGGGAAGGTCGCCGTGTAGCGCAGGTTCTGGACCTGGCCCTCGGCGCTGTCCATCGCGCTGTACTCGGTCGCGCCGGCGCAGGGGTAATACTTCGTTTCCTTGGTGCGCTGGTTGGAGAGCAGGAAGCCGACGTTGCTCTCGTCGCCGCCGACGCTCGTCACGCCCGTGTAGAGGTAGACGTCGTCGCCCTCGGCGATGTAGTTGTAGCCGTCGGTGGTGACGGTGACGTCGCGCTGGCCGAGGATGGAGTTGAGAAAGCCGTTGTGGTACATGCCGTAGTAGTCGTACTGCTCGATGATGAGCTCGGCGGAGTAGACGTGGTCGACCCACTCGGGCGGCTCGGCCAAATATTCGCTTTCGCCGGTGATGGCGTTGACGAGCACCGCGCCGTTGTTGTCCGTGCCGCCGAAAAGACCGATGGTCTTTTCCTTCTTGGCGCAGACCCAGTAGGGCGTGCCGTCCTCGTCGATCTCAAAGACCGGCTCCTCGAACATGAAGGTCGGATAGTGGAAGCGGAGGTGGCGGTAGAGGTTGCGGGAGAAGTGCTCGGCGGTGGTGTACTTCATGCCCTCGTCGAGACGGACGACGTCCACGCTTTGATCGACCATGTCGATGATGAGATAGGCGGGAAGGCCCTCAGAGCGGTTGTTGAACCACTTGATGATGTCGCCGTAGCGCAGCGGGGTGACGCGCACGGGGCGGCCGTGGTAGTTGATCTGGGTGTAGTCCTCGGCGACCTCGAACTGGGAGACCATGTCGGAAAGCTCGCCGAGCTTGCGGTCGCCGAGCTTCTCGGCGCTGTCCTTATCGAGCATGGGGATGCGGTCGTAGGCGACCTCGGCGATTTCGGAGGAGAAGTCGCCGGACTGGACGGTGAGGAGCTTCTGATAGCTGCCCGCGCGGAACACGACCCACGAGGCCACGCCGCCGACGACGGCAAGCACGAGCAGTCCTGCGGCGAGGAAGAACGGAACGGTGCACTGCTTCTTCACGAAGCGGAAGTAGCCCTTGGCCCCCTCGCCCTGAAAGCCGGAGGTCAGCAGGGCGCAGCCGCAGTAGACCGCGCAGAGAAGCAGGACGAAGCCGTAGAACTCCTCGGCGTGGAGGTTGATGGCGGGAAGCTCAAGGTAGAAGTAGACCGCGCCGACGAGGAGGGTGACGAGGGTATTGATGGCGATGCGCTTGCCGGGGGTGCCGACGGCCTTGCGCGGCTTGCGCTCACGCTTGGGCGCGGCGCTTCCCTCGCTGCCGCCGGCAGCGTTGTTCGCGCCGGAGAAATCGAAGCGGAAGCCGCCGGCGTCGGAGCCGGAAAATTTGATGCCCATAAATTTTTCCTTTCCTTTTGCACGAGACCGTGCAACAAAATGGGGATGTTCCACGCTATTATATCACGGCACGGAGCAAAAACAAGCGGAACGGCGATTTGTTACGGAATTATTCAAATTTTCCAGCGGCGCGGCCTCAGACCCCCTCGCCCACGATGCGGCAGTAGGCGTTGGAGGTCAGGCGGCAGGCGGCGCAGTAGAGCACGGTGAATACGGCGCAGGCGCACGCCGTGACGCCGAGCACGAGCGGGAGGTTTTGAAGCCCGAAGAGCCGCAGAATGCGCCAGATCATCGGCTGGGCAAAGGCGAGATGGACGAAGGCGGCAAGCAGCGGCAGGAGGAACACCATACGCAGCTGGGCGTTGACGCTCGCGCGGATGTCGCGCTTTGTCATGCCGATGCGCTGCATGACGGCGAAGCGGGCGGCGTCCTCGTAGCCCTCGGAGAGCTGCTTGTAGTAGAGCATCAGGACGGAGGCGAGGAGGAACACCGTGCTGAGGACGAGGGCGAGGAAGAAGAGGCTGCCGTAGGCGGCGTAGAATTCCGCGCGCGCCTCGGCGGCGATCTCGCGGCTCATCTCGGCGGAGAGGGTGCGGACGACGTCCTCCGCGCCGAAGTAAAGGCCCGCGGTGGAGCCGAGCATGACGAGGATCATGGTCGAGAGGATACAGATGACAGCGAGTCCCGCGCCGGAGCGCTTCATGCGATAGACGAGCGAGGAGAGCGCGACGAAGTTTTTCTTTTGGTAATAGAACCGGTCATTGCCTTGGAGCGTGCGGCAGAGGGTAACGCTGCCCGCGATGAAGAGAAGGAATGTCGCAAGGATGACCATGACGACGGCCACGAAGAAAACGAGCATCGCGGTGATCGGCTCGGTGATGGTGACGGCGAGGTAGTACGCCCCGCCGAGAAGGCCGAGGCCCGGGACAACGAGGAGCCATTGGGACCTCGGCGGACGCTCGCCGAGGCTGTCGCTGCGGAGCAGGGAGACCGCGGAGGCGCGGCGCACCTGCCACCATGCGTTCAGGAGGAGAAGAAAGAAGATAAACGCATCGGTCAGGACGCAGAAGCGCACCGCGCCGGCATCCAGCAGCGGCAGAGCGGGCAGCTCCGTGCGGGCGAAATGAGAAAGCACACGGGCGGAGAGCTGCGTGAGCAGCGCGCCGAGGGCAAGTCCCGCGGTGAGGGAGACGAGCGCGGAGAAGGCGGTCTCCCAGAAAAGAAGCGAGGTGAGCGCGCCGCGGTCCATGCCGAGGACGCTCATAAGGCCGAGCTCCTTCTTGCGGCGGCGGATGAGGAAGGCGTTCGTGTAGAAAAAGAAGAGGAGAGCGAACACCGCCATGACCCACTTGCCGAGGGTCATCACAAGGCGGATCGCCGAGGTGCCCATGCCGTTTACGCCGCTGCCGACGGCGTAGAGCGCGGGGCTGTCGGCGAGGAAAGCGAGGTCGTAGATGACCGCCGTCATAAAGATACAGGCGGCGAGGTAGGGCGCGTAAATGCGCCGGTCACGGCGCATCCCGCTGAGCGCCAGACGGGGGTAGAAGAGGATATTCATGCCGCGCCGCCCCCTGTCTGGGACGCGGTGAGCGCGTCGGCGATGCGGCGGTAGAAGGCGGTCTCCGTGTCCGTGCCGCGCGTGAGCTCCTGCGCGACGGTGCCGTCGCGCAGGAAGAGGACACGGCCCGCGCAGCTCGCCGCGCGGACGGAGTGCGTGACCATGACGATGGTCTGCCCCGCGCCGTTGACCGTGCCGAAGAGGCGGAGCAGCTCCTCGGTGGAGCCGGAGTCGAGCGCGCCGGTCGGCTCGTCGGCAAAGAGCACCTGCGGGCGCGTGATGAGCGCGCGGGCCACGGCGGCGCGCTGCTTCTGGCCGCCGGAGACCTCGTAGGGGTACTTTTTGAGGAGGTCGGAAATGCCGAGCCGGTCGGCGAGCGGGATGAGGCGGGACTTCATCTCGCCGCGGCTTTTGCCCTGCAGGACGAGGGGGAGGAGAATGTTGTCCTCCAGCGAGAAGGTGTCGAGCAGGCTGAAATCCTGAAAGACAAAGCCGAGGTGGTCGCGGCGGAAGGCCGCCGCGCGCTCCTCGGGGATCTCGGCGAGGTTCTGCCCAGCGAGGAGGACCGTGCCGCCGGTGGGGCGGTCGAGCGCTGCGAGAAGGTTCAGAAGCGTGGTTTTGCCGCTGCCGCTCTCGCCCATGACGGCGACGTATTCGCCGCTCTCGACGGAGAAGGCGACGCTTTTGAGCGCCTCGACCTTCGCGCCGCCGAAGCGGGTGGTGTAGGTCTTGGAAAGACCGCTGACTTCAAGAAGGGACATGGGGAAAACTCCTTTCCGATATTTCTGCCGCCATGATAGCAGGCGGAGCCTGTAGTTTTTCTTCGGTTTTTCTTAAATCTTTCTTGCTTTTGCGCGCAAAAAGCGGCCGAAAAAGCTTTTTTCGCTCTCCGGCCGCTTTTTCAGATGAGGTGGTTGTTTACTTTTTCCGCCGCAGGAGGGTAAGGCCCACCGCAAGCGTCAGAATGAGGACAAGAATTTTTTTCATGGGGTCACTCCAGATTCAGCTTCCTCGTGAGGAAGAAATAGGTGACGAGGTAGAAGAGGACGCAGACAATCAGCTCACAGACGAGGGCGACGGCGAAGAAGGCATTGCCCGCCTGCACGCCGGTGAGGCTCGACCACGCGGTGAAGCCGTCGCCGAAGAGATTTACCAGGACCGCGATGGCCGCGAACTGCACGAGCTGGAAGAACACGAGGACGAACACGGCGGTGAGGGTGCTCTTGTGCTTATGGAAGCTGAAGCCCACGGCGTAAGCCGCGTAGATGATGAGGGAAACGGCGGTGACGCCGAGGACGCAGAACAGAAAGACCTCCAACGCGAAGAGCAGCGCCTGCCCCTGCAGGGCGCCGTCCAGCTTGCCGAAGGCGCGGAGAAAGTCGGCTGCAAACTGCGGGACCACCTGCCAGTCGCGGAGACCGAACGCGCCGATCATGCACAGCAGCACGACGGCGAGGAACGCCGCGGCATACCAGACCGCCGAGACGATTAGCTTGGAGGCAAGGAGCTGGTGCATATTCACCGGCAGCGTTAGGGTGAGGTAGCCCTCATCCTTCAGAATGTGATCGCGGAAGCGGACGGCGGAGAGCGCGAGCGGCGCGAAGCACAGCGCCATGAGACCGAGGAAAAAGCCCATTACGACGAGGATCGCCAGCAGGTTGAGCAGCCAGGGAGATTCGTTTTGCAGCACGCTCTGCGACGCGCGCATGGCGAGCGTCAGCGCGAGCATGCCCGCGAAGATGGGCCACATGATGCGGCTTGTGGCGCGAAATTCGTGCCGGATGAGTTTGGTCAGCATTTGAACACCTCCCGGAAAAGCTCGTCGACGCTCCTGCCTGTTTCGCTGCGGATGGCGTCAACGCTCGTGTGACGCTCGACGCGGCCGTTTTGCAGGAAGATCACCTCGTCGAGCACCTGCTCAACGTCGGCGATGAGGTGGGTGGAGAGGACGACGGAGGCGTCCTCGTTGTAGTTGCCGATGATGGTGCGGAGAATGTAGTCGCGGGTGGCGGGGTCGACGCCGCCGATCGGCTCGTCGAGCAGATACAGCTTCGCCGCGCGGGACATGACAAGAATGAGCTGGAGCTTTTCGCGCGTGCCCTTGGAGAGCGTTTTGACGCGCGCCGAGACATCGAGGCCGAGGCGGGCGATCATCTCCTGCGCCGCGTCGCGGCGGAAGTCGGCGTAGAAGTCTGCGTAGTAATCGACGGTCTGCGCGGCGGTCATCCAGTCGGGCAGGGCGTTGCGGTCAGGGAGATAGGAGACGATGGCCTTCGTCTCCGGCGAGGGGGCCTTGCCGTCGATCAGAATTTCGCCGCTCGTGGGGGTGAGCAGACCGTTGGCGAGCTTGATGAGCGTCGTTTTGCCGCTGCCGTTCGGGCCGAGCAGGCCGACGATGCGGCCCGGCTCGATGGCGAGGTCCACGCCCTCAAGGGCGGACTTTCCGCCGTAGCGCTTGGTGAGCGCCTTACATTCTAAAATACTCATTGTCCTTCCTCCTTTCGGTCTTGCAGCAGGGCGATGACCTCGTCTCTGCCGCAGCCGAGCTTTGCCATTTCGGAGAGAAAGCTCTCCACACATTCGTCCGCCAGACGGAGCTTCGCGTTTTCGATCATGGAAACATCTTCCGTCACGAAGCGGCCCGCGGTGCGCTGGGAAAAGACCAGCCCGTCGCGCTCAAGGTCGGCGAGCGCGCGCTGCACCGTGTTGGGGTTGACGCCCGCCTCCACCGCGAGCTCGCGCACCGAGGGCAGACGCTCGCCGGGCCGGAATTCGCCCGCGACGATGGCCTGCGTCAGGCGCTGCGTGAGCTGGGTATAGATGGGGCTGTCATTGCGGAATTGCCACTCCATACGGTTCCTCCTTTTTGATGTATTATTGTATTAGGTGCTTAGTACAATAATACATCAAAAGGGATTTGTCAAGAGGGTCAGAGGAAAAAATTTTGGAAAAGCGAAAAGCCGCCCGGGAGGGCGGCTTTTTGAGCGATACGTTCAAGTGTTGTCGGGGGCGATGGGGCGGCGGACGAGCAGGGCGCGGAGCGCGTGCCAGCTGAAGGGATAAAGGGGATACATATAATGTCCGCCGGCGATGGGCCTGGTGGTGACGAGCAGGACGGCGATGAGCAGCGTGCCGAGGGCGAGGCCCGCCCAGCCGAGGGCGGCGGAGCTGACGAGCAGCACGAGGCGCAGGAGCTTGAAGGCGTAGCCGAGCTCGTAGCTCGGCTGGGCGAAGTTCGCGATGGCGACGAACGCCATGTACGCCAGCACCTCCGGCACGAGCCAATGCGCCTGCACGGCGAAGTCGCCGAGCACGAGCGCGCCGATCATGGAAAACGAGTTGGAAAAGACGCTGGGGGTGTTGAGCGAGGCGAGCTTGAGAAGATCGACGATGAACTCGGTCAGGAGGAGCTGGGCGAGGATGGGGACCTCGTACTCGCTCGTGACGGCGAGGAAGCTCAGCGCGCTGTTGGGAAGATCCGGGTCCTGCACGAGCAGGTACCACACGGGCGTGATGAAGAGCGTGAGCAGAAAGACGACCACGCGCAGGATGCGCAGGTACGAGCCGACGAGCGGCGGGAAATAGAAGTCGTTCGCCTCCTGCACGAAGTCAAAGAAGCGGGTGGGCAGGATCATGGCGGCGGGAGAGTTGTCCACGAGGACGATGATGCTGCCCTCCATGATGCTGGCGGTGGCGGCGTCGGGGCGCTCGGTATAGCGCACACGGGGAAAGGGGTTGAACCATTGCTTCCGGTCCATCATGGACTCGGCGATGGACTCCTGCGACATGGAGATGGAGTTCGCGTCGATGGCGGCGAGCTTCGCGCGGACGCGCGCGAGGAGCGCGCGGTCCACCTTGTCCTCAAGATAGCAGAGGACGACGTCGGCGCGGGATTTCTCGGAAATTTTGTGGCCCTCGAGCGTGAGCTGCGGCGTGCGGATGCGGCGGCGCAGCAGCGCCGCGTTCTGCACGAGGGTTTCGATGAAGCCGTCGTGCGCGCCGCGCAGCACCTTGCCCGAGGAGGGTTCCTCCACGCCGCGGGAGGGGTAGCTCTTCGCGTCGATGAGGATACATTCGCCGTAGCCCTCGGCGAGGAGCAGCGTTTTGCCGAGGAACACGGCGGTGGCCGCCTGCCGGAGGTCGGCTTCGGCGTTGACCTCGCTGAAGGTCACATAGCGGTCGATGAAGGTCTGCGCGTCGGCGGCGTCGGCGGTGGAGGGCAGGGCGAGCCAGAAGCCGATCATGCGCTCGAGCACCGCGTCGTCGCCGTAGCCGTCCACAACGTACAGACGGCAGCGGCGGCCGCCCGCGACGAGGTCGCGGGCGATCATGTCAAAGCAGCGCCCGACGCCCAGCAGGGCGTCGAGCGTGCGGACATCCTGTTCAAAGTGTCCCGTCAGGCGCTCCATGGCGGCTTACCGTCCTTGTCTGTCAAGATAGTCCCAGACGTAGCTGGCGACCTCGTCGGGGGTGCGCAGGCTCTTGACGCCGGAGGTTAGGCGCTGCTGCTCCTCGGGCGAGAGGCCGGCGTAGCAGCGGTTGGCGTTGACGTCGCCCGCGAGGAAGGATTTGAGCAGGGTGTAGCCCACGCGCTCATCGGAGCAAAATTCGGAATCAGTTCCCATTGTGAAGATCTCCATTCTGCCGCTCTGCCTTGTGCTGCTCTCCGTCGGCGGCGGATGGAGAGCCCGCATACGCCGCCGCTGCCGCCTGTCGGCGGGCGGTGCAGCGAAAATGCCGGGATCCTTTGCGTGAACACAAAAAAATCGCCTCTGCACTATTGTGTGCAGAGGCGGTCTTTTCATACGCGGTTCAGACCTCTTTATCAAAATAGAAGAAGGTCTCGTCCTCGCCGGCGCGGTGCATACAGGAGGTGAGCATCCTGTAGGAGGCGTCGTTTTCCTTATAGCATTTGGCGACGACGTGGGCGAGGTGGAGCCGGTAGAGCGCCCAGTCGGCGACGGCGGCGAAGGCTTCGGTGCCGTAGCCGTGGCCCGCGAAGTCCGGCGAGATGCGGCAGCCGAGCTCCGCGCCGCCGCGGGAATCGAAGCGGTAGAGGACGGCTTCGCCGATGAGTGCGCCGCCCAGCCGGACGGCAAAGTTCACGGCGCGGGAGCGGGCGTAGTCCTCCCGCGCGACCTTGAGAAAGTAGTCCTCGTAGGGCGTGCCATCGTAGTCCTTGCGGAAGTCGTAGCCCCACCACTTATTGCGGTCGTCGTCGAGGCAGAGAGCGGCGTAGGCGGCCTTGTCCGCGTCGGTGAGCGCGTCGAGCGTCAAGCGTGCGGTGGTGAGGGTCGGAATTTCGGCGATGTTGACCAGCTCGTTGAGCACGTCGAAGCGCAGCTTCGCGCCGAGGTGGTCGGGCAGGTATTGGAGCTTCGAGGTGCGCAGACCCTTATCGCCGGCGTCGTCCTCGCGGTTGAGCCAGCGCACGCCGTCCACGGCAAATTCCTGCGCGAAGGCCTGCACGGTGGCGGGATAGACGCCCTCGTAGCCGTAGAGGGCTTTTTCGATATGGATCTGTAGCGTGCTGCCGCAGCGCTCCGCCATGGCGACGGAGAGGAGCCTGCCGTCTAGCTCCATGCCGCCGACGAGGAAGTGCGGACTGCCGGTCATGCGGAGCATCCTCTCAGCGCAGCGCAGCTCGTTTTTCGCCGAGCCGGACGCCTTGGTGAAGACGGCCTCGTAGTCGCGGAAGAACTGCGCGATGAGCGGCAGGTCGCTCTTCCCGAGCGGGCGGAAGGCGGCGTCGGGATAGAGCTTGCGGAACTTGTTGATGTGGTTGCGCTGGCCGGAGTAGCGGCGGCCGGCAAAGTCGCGGAGGTCCTCGGCGGCGTAGATATAGTCGCGCCAGACGCGCGGGGAGGAAAAGCGGAAGTAGGGGTAGCGCGCGGCGAGGCGCTCCGCCTTCTCCTGCGGGACGACGGAGAGGACGAGGGGGATATCCCGCTCGCGGCAGTCGTCCTCGATGAGTGTGAGCGCTGCGTCCTCGTCGCCGTCGGGGCCGGGAACGGGGTAGTCGAAGCAATACTGGCCGTCGATGAAATTGCGGACGATCAGGCAGCCCGCGCCCTCGGCCCACGAGGGATGCAGGTGGCCGCGCCACATGAGCTTGACGAGGGCGGAATATTCGCAGAGCTGATATTCGCAGCTTTTATAGTAGCGGCGCAGGCGGGCGACGTCCCGCTGCGTGACAGGAGTAAAGGTGAGCATAGGGTGTTCCTTTTCTTTGGCGTTGTTTTCTCTGCGCCCGCGGGGCGGCGGGCTTCCTTATTATAACCGCTTCGGCGGCGATTACAAGTGGCTTTTGCAACGGCTCAGGGCTGCATTTCCGCGACGACGCGCTTCGTGCAGTCGATGAAGTGGCGCAGGCCGTCGCTCGCGGCGTCGAGGGAGCGGACGGCAAGGCCAAGCTCGCGCGAGGACGCCGGCTCGACCGGCAGCAGCTTTACGCCGTCGGTGCGCCCGCGGACGGTCAGCTCGGTCATCATGCTCACGCCGAGACCGTGGCTGACCATGCTGATGACGGTGGGATCGTCCACCCAGGTCGGGAGGATGTGCGGCTTGACGCCGATGCGGTTGAAGATGCGCATGATGTCCTTATCAAAGCCCTGCGAGGGCATGATGAAGTCGCGCGCCTCGAAGGCGGCGAGCGGGAAGGCGGTCATGCCCTGCGTGTCGAAATCCTTCGGCAGAACGGCGAACATGGGATCGTCGGCGAGATGCACCCACTCGTACCGGCCCTCGTCCTGCGGGGAGACGAGGATGGCGTCCATCTTGCCCTGCGCGAGCAGCTCGTAGGGGACGTCGACGTGGTCGGCCATGCGGATGTCCACGTCCACGTCGGGGCACTCCTCGCGGAAGCGCTGGATGATGCCCGGCAGCCAGTGCATGGCGATGCTGGCGTAGGCGCTGACGCGGATGATCTCCGTGCGTGAGGAGGCGACCTGCTCGATCACGCTGTCGAGCCGGGCGTTGGCCTGCAGAAATTCGCGCACGGCGGGCGCGATGCGCTCGCCCTCCTCCGTAAGCCGCACGCCGCTGCGTCCGCGCTCGAGCAGCGTGAAGCCGACCTCCTTTTCCAGCGAGTTCATCATGTGCGTCAGACCCGACTGCGTGTAGCCGAGGACCTCCGCCGCCTTGGTAAAGCTGCCGAGATCGACCGCCATGAGCAGGGCCTCTAATTTCTTGCTTTCCATAGAAGTATTTCCTTTCTATTAGGATCGCTCATGTTTTTATTATAATACGTCGCTTTACTTTTGGCAAGAAAGACGGTATCATTTGACTAATTTCTGTTAAATTTATACATCTCATTAAAAAATATGAGGACGAATTTGGCGGAAAATGAAGAGAGAGAAACGTAGCTAAAGGAGAAAATCACATGGAAAACAATCGTGCCCAATGGGGAAGCAAGATCGGCTTCATCCTGGCGGCGGCGGGCAGCGCCGTCGGCCTCGGCAACATCTGGAAGTTCCCCGGCAAGGCCTTTGAGGGAGGCGGAGGCGCCTACATCCTCATTTATCTGGCCATCGTCGTTCTCATCGGCTTCCCCGTCATGCTCTCGGAGCTGACCATCGGCCGCGCCGCACAGGCGAACGCCATCGACAGCTTCCACAAGCTCGGCTACCGCGGCTTCAAGTGGGTCGGCGTCACGGGCGTCGCGGTGGCGTTTATCGTCACCTCCTACTACTGCCACGTCGGCGGCTGGGTGCTGCGCTATGTCGTGTCCTATGTGACGGAGGCGCAGACGGTCTATGCCGATCCGCTCGGCTATTTCTACGGTCTGCTCGGCTACAACGCCGCGACGGGCGAGACGTGGTTCCCGCTGACCGCCATTCTTTTTGCCGCGGTCTTTATGGCAACCAATGCCTTCATCATCATCAAGGGCGTTGAGGGCGGCATCGAGAAATTCAACAAGGTCGGTATGCCTGCGCTGTTCGTCATTCTCATTGTGCTGCTCGTGCGTACCATCACGCTCGACGGCGCACAGGCCGGCTTCGCCTATATGCTCAGCTGCGACTGGAGCAAGGTCGGCTTCAACACCTTCCTTTCCGCGCTGGGGCAGGCGTTCTTCTCCCTGTCGCTGGGCATGGCCATCATGATCACCTACGGCTCGTATCTGCCCAAGCATGAGAACCTCGGCAAGAACACGGCGCTCATCTGCACGATGGATACGCTCGTGGCGCTCATCGCCGGCTTCATCATCGTGCCCGCGGTGTTTGCGACGCTCGGCTCCGAGAACGTCGGCAAGGGCGGCGGCTTCGCCTTCGCGTCCCTCGCGGGCGTGTTCGAGCACATGGCGGGCGGCGCGTTCTTCGGCGTGCTGTTCTACCTGCTGCTCCTGTTCGCCGCGCTGACGAGCAGTATGTCCCTCATCGAGGGCGTCGTGGCGTTTCTGACCGAGCGCTTCGGCTGGAAGCGCAAGCCCACCACCATCATCGTCTGTGCGCTGATGTTCCTCATCGGCTGCCTGTACACCATGTCGCAGGCCGCGTTCAGCATCAAGGGCGTCTGGTTCGACTTCGCCAACGGCGTGAGCTTCCCCATCTTCGGCGACTTCATGGAGTTCCTCACCGACCGCTTGATGATCCCTCTGTGTGCGCTGGGCGTGTGCATCTTCACCGGCTGGATCTGGAAGCCCGAGAATGCCGTGCGTGAGATCGAGCTGGACGGCAAGCCGTTCAAGCTGGCAAAGGTCTACGGTGTGCTGGTCAAGTATGTTGCGCCCATCTCCATCCTGCTTATCATCGTGGCGAGCTTCGTCACCGGCACGACGCTGAGCTGAGAAAACGAAAAAGCGAAGAAAAGCCCTCCGCTCACCGAGCGGAGGGCCTCTTTCGTTTTATTCCGCCGCGTACAGGCGGCCGCCTTTCCGATAGGCGATGCGAACCTCGGGCGTGTTGGTGAGGTAGACGAGCGAGCCGTAGCTCACGCCGAAGTCCAGCACGTCGCCGAGACGGACGGGGACGGCGGCGTCCTCCACGTCGAGAATGGTGTGGTCCGAGGACGCGCCGAGGACCTCCACGCCCGCGAGGCGCGGCGTGAGGTCGAAGGGATCGCCGTAATCGACGCGGCCCGCGGCGCAAAGCGCGCGGCGGCGGATGCCGCGGTCGGTGTATTTGCGCGTTTTGCCGAAGGCGTCCACAGTCAGCTCGCCGACGGGATAGCTGGGCTTCGGCTTGCACTCCACGACCTCCAGGCGGAGGGTGAACACGTCGCGGCGCAGGAAGTTGGGATAGCAGCCGTAGATGCCGCCGAGAAGGGCAAATTCGCCGATGCGCAGATGGTTCACGCGCGCCGGCAGCGTGCCGTCGAGCACCATGTGGACGGAGGTGGAAGCGCCGCCGGAGATGTATTGCAGCTCGCGGCCGATGGCGCGCTCCACCGCTTCGGCGGCGGCGACCAGCTCGCGCAGCTTCTCCGGCGTGGCGGCGACGGAGCCGTAGCAGCCGAGATTCGTGCCGACGCCCGCCAGCTCCAGATGGTCGAGCTTGTACTCGACCTCGAGCGCGGCGTCGACCAGCTCCTCGCGGCTCCAGAAGCCCTCGCGCAGGTCGCCGAGGTCAGCCATCAGGATCACCTTGTGGCGTGTTCTGCGCTTCGCGCAGACCGCGTTGAGGGCGCGGAGCGTTTCAAGCTCGCTCTGAAGGCTCATGTCCGCGATCTCTGCGGCCTCCGGCAGCTCGGAGAGCATGGGGATGCGGATGAGAACGCGCTCACAGGCGACGCCCGCGTCACGCAGGGCGCGCAGCTGCCCGAGACGCGACGAGGCAAGGCTCCGCACGCCGCATTCCGTATAAATTTTCGCGGCCTCCGGCAATGCCGTGAAGCCCTTGACCACGCCTGTGACCCCGACAGAAAGGCTCTGGCAGCGCTCGATGAGCGCTGCCAGATTTGCTTTCAGCTTGTCAAGGTCGATCTCTAAAAGAGGGTATCGTGCCGTTCCTCTGTTCATAGACCGTTCCTTTGCCGTTTTGATTTATTCCGCCTTGGCGGCAGCCTTGGACTTCTTGTAGGGCTTGTTGTCCAGATCCTTGAGGGTCAGGCCAACGAGGGCGCACAGCCAGTTGATGATGGGCATGAGCCAGTTGAAGATCGCCCAGGGACCGTAGCCGCCCGCGCCCCACGCGCTGATGTCGAGGGTGCTGGAAATGAACACGCCGCAGGTGTTCCACGGAATGAGGGCGGAGGTGACGGTGCCGGCGCCTTCGAGCGCGCCGGAGAGGACCGCGGGATGCAGGCCCATCTCTCTATATTCCTCGGCATACATACGGCCGGGAACGACGATGGAGATGTACTGCTCGGGCATGGTGGCATTGGAGAGCACGCAGGTGCACTCGGTGAGGAGCACGAGGCCCGCGGGACCCTTCGCCAGCTTCTTGAGGGAGTTGACGATGACCTCGAGCTGGTGGGTATCCTCCATAATGCCGCCGAACATCATGGCGATGATCGTCATGGAGACGGAGAACATCATGCCCATAACGCCGCCGCTCTCAAGGAGGCGGGTCATGGTGTAGCTGGTTTCAGGAGAGAGCGTGGCCTCGAACATGGCGAGCGCTTCGTCGCTGAAGTAGTAGCCGTTCATGCCGAAGTCAAACAGAGTGCCCATGTTGCAGTCGCTCTGGAAGATCATGCCGAGGATCGCGCCGGAGACGATGCCGAGGGTGATGCCGGGGATGGCGGGCATCTTCATGGCGACCGCCACGATGACGATGACCGGAGGCAGGAGCAGAATGGGATTGATGGTGAACACGGACTCCAGCGCGCCGGAGAACTCGAGCACGCGGCTCATATCGGCGTCGCCGCCGTGATACTGCATGGCGCCGAGAATGCCGAAGGCAACAAGGGTGATGCCGTAGGTGATGCCGGTGGGGAGCATCATGCCCTTGACGTGGGTCATAACGTCGGTTCCGGCCATGGCGGGGGCGAGGTTCGTGGTGTCGGACAGGGGGGACATCTTATCGCCGAAATAGGCGCCGGAGAGGACCGCGCCGGCGGTCATGCCGGGGCTCATGCCGAGGCCGAAGCCGATGCCCATGAGGGCGACGCCCATCGTACCCATCGTGCCCCAGGAGGTACCGGTGGCCAGAGAGGTGATGGAGCAGATGAGAACAGCCGCAATGAAGAAGATCGCGGGCTTGAGAACTTTCAGACCGTAATAGATCATCGTGGGGACGACGCCGGCATTGATCCAGACGCCGATGAGGATACCGACGATGATGAGGATGCAGACAGACTGGAGGGCCTTATAAATGCCGTCCATCATTGCCTTTTCAATGGCTTCCCACTTGTAGCCGAGGTAGAGGGCCATCATGGCAGCGCCGAGGGTGCCGATGAACATGGGAACGTGCGGGTCCACGCCGTATTTGACGATACCGAGCGCCAGCATGGCGACCAGGAACGCCATCGTCAGCAGGGCTTCCCACAGCTTGGGCATACGCGGGGTCTTGACTTTCTTTTCTTCACTCACTTGTTTGTACCAACCTTTCTCTAAATACATGGTGCGCACACGGCGGGAATGCTCCCGTCGGCGCAGCTTCGTAGATGGTGAACACAGTTTTACGGTATTTGCGTGGGTCTGTGCGCCCGCAGACCGGCAGATGAGACCGGCGGCGGGAGGACGTGATCTTGACGGTATTCCCCCTTTATTCGGTGATTTTTCCCTCCTTGAACGATCAAGAAACGGTTTGCTGCGTGTTCCCCGTCCCCCTCGCCCCCCTGCGAAACGGGGGACGGGGAAATCACTTGCTTAGCTGATACGGGAAGCGTGCGGCGTACCGATTAAATATGCGGATATTTTAGCATATTTTATGCACGGTGGCAAGTGCCACGCGCTTGCCGGATATCACAAAATTTACCCCTTGGGCTTGGCGATAACGCTGTTGCGTTTTACCAACCGAGCTTGGTCATGGCGTCGTCGACCGCCTTGATGCACAGGTCGATCTCTTCCTTGCCGGTGATCAGCGGCGGGACAAAGCGCAGGACGTTGCCGTTGGTGTTGTTGATGAGGACGTTGGCATCCTTGTAGCACAGGTCGACGACGGGCTGGCCGCTGGGCTGGTTGAGCTCGATGCCGTTGATCATGCCGAGGCCGCGGATCTCCTTGACCGCCTTGGGATGGTTCTTCTCGATGACCTTGTGCATCTGATCGCGGAAATACTCACCCATGACGCGGGCATTCTCGATGACGCCCTCGTTGATCATGACGTCGAGCGTGGTGGCAGCCAGAGCGCAGGCGAGAGGGCCGCCGGCGAAGGTGGAGCCGTGGGTGCCGGGGGTGAGGGTCTTGGCCGCGTCGCCGCGGGCGCAGACCGCGCCGATGGGCACGCCGGAGCCGAGCGCCTTCGCCATGGAGCAGGTATCGGGCTCCACGCCGTAGTTCTGGTGCGCGAAGAGCTTGCCGGTACGGCCGGAGCCGACCTGGACCTCGTCGAACATGAGGAGGATGCCCTTCTCGTCGCACAGGTCACGCAGACCCTGCAGGAACTCCTGAGAGGCGGGACGCACGCCGCCCTCGCCCTGGACGGGCTCGGTTAGGATGGCGCAGACGTATTCATCCATGATGTCCTTGACGGACTGGAGGTTGTTGAATTCGGCATAGCGGAAGCCGGAGGGCAGGGGCTCGAAGTAGCGGTGGACGGCATACTGACCGGTGGCGGTGCAGGTGGCGAGGGTGCGGCCGTGGAAGGAGTTCTTCATCGTGATGACGACGAAGCGCTCGGGATGGCCGTGATCCTTGGCATACTTGCGGGCGAGCTTGATCTGGCCTTCGTTGGCCTCGGCGCCGGAGTTGGCGAAGAGGACCTTATCGAAGCAGCTGTTCTCGACGATGAGCTTCGCGGTCTGGACGGCGGGCTCATTGTAGAAGTAGTTGGAGCAGTGGAGGATGGTCTCCGCGCGCTCCTGCAGGCACTTGACGATGGCGGGGTGGCAGTGGCCGAGACCGTTGACGGCGATGCCGCCGACGAAGTCGAGGTACTTGTTGCCGTCCTTGTCGAAGACGTAGACGCCCTCGCCGCGCTCCATGGAGATGGGCATACGGACATGGTTGCCGTAGAGGTACTTGTCACCGTTTTCGATGACTTCCGCATTGGTCTTGAACTTTTCGATCATGGTAGAGTCCTCCTGTTAAAATTTTATGTATGTTTTACCATTTGATGCCAACGCTCGGCTGTGCGGTGCCGATCGTGGTGCCGGTGCCTTCGGTGGTGAAGGCCTCGTAGAGTACGGAGTGTGGCTTGCGGCCGTCGATGATGTGGACGCTGGTGACACCCTCCTCAATGGCCTCGACGCAGCAGTCGACCTTGGGGATCATGCCGCCGGCGATGGTGCCCTTGTCCTTGAGCGCCTTGACGTCTTGAATGTTGAGGTAGCTGATGACGTCGCGCACCTTGATGTCGTTGCACAGACCCTCGATGTCGGTGAGGATGACGAGCTTTTCCGCGCCGAGAGCGGAGGCGAGCTTGCCCGCGGCGGTGTCGCCGTTGATGTTGTAGGTGCTGCCCTGTCCGTCGGTGCCGACGGGGGCGATGACGGGGATGAAGCCCGCGTCGAGCATGGCGTTGATGGCGTCGGCGTTGACGTAGTCGATGTCGCCGACGAAGCCGAGCTCCTCGCTGCGCTTGTGGCAGTGATAGATGTCGCCGCTCACGCCGGAGAGGCCGACGGCCTTGCCGCCGATCTGGTTGATCCTGCCGACCAGCTCGGTGTTGACCTGACCGACGAGGACCATCTCGACCACGCGCATGATGTCCTCGGACGTGTAGCGTAGGCCGTTGATGAACTGCACGGGAATGTTGAGCTTCTCGAGCATCCTGTTGATGCCGGGGCCGCCGCCGTGGCTGAGCACGGGCTTGAGGCCGAGGAGCTTGAGCATCACGACGTCGTGGAGCACGGCGTCCTTGAGCTCGTCGTTGATCATGGCGTTGCCGCCGTACTTGATGACGATGACCTTGCCCTGATACTTCGCAAGGTAGGGCATGGCCTCCATCAGGGTCTCTACCTTCTTCGCAACGTCGCTCATGGGTGGCCCTCCTTAGGTGCGGTAGTCGCCGTTGATCTTGACGTACTCGTAGGTGAGGTCGCAGCCGTAGGCGACCGCCTTGCCGTCGCCGCTGTGGAAGTCGACGACGACGGTGATGTCATGCTCGGTGAGCACGGCCTTGGCCAGCTCCTCACTGAAATCGGTGCCGAAGCCGTCCTTCATGACCTGGACCTCGCCGGCGCTGCTCTTGATGATGCAGTCGGCCTTGGTGGGGTCGACGTCCGCGCCGGAGTAGCCGGCGGCGGCCATGATGCGGCCCCAGTTCGCGTCGCGACCGAACACGGCGGCCTTGAACAGGGTGGAGCCGGCGATGGCCTTGGCGACCAGACGGGCGTCATGCTCGGTGGGCAGGCCGTAGGACTCGACGACGATCAGATGGGTCGCGCCCTCGCCGTCGGAGGCGATGCGGCGGGCCATGTCGATGCAGATGTGCTCGATGAGACCGGCGAGAGCCGCCTTGTCCTCCTCGGTCTTGACCTCGACGCCGGAGGCGCCGTTGGCGAGCAGGATCATGGTGTCGTTGGTGGAGGTGTCGCCGTCGACGGTGCACATATTGAAGCTCTTGTCGATGGCGTTGTGCAGCATCTTCTGCAGGTCGGCGGAGTCGCACTTGGCGTCGGTGGTGACGTAGGCGAGGGTGGTGGCCATGTTGGGGTGGATCATGCCGCTGCCCTTGGCCATCGCGCCGATGCGGATGGTGCCGGAGGAGAGCTCGAGCTCGTAGGCGGATTCCTTACGGACGGTGTCGGTGGTCATGATGGCATACGCCGCGTCGGAGCCGTTGGCCTTGTCGAGCTTGGCGGGGATGATCTGACGGACGCCCTCGAGCACCTTCTCGACGGGCAGCTTCTGGCCGATGACGCCGGTGGAGCAGACGAAGACCTCGTTCTCGCCCACGCCGAGGAGCTTCTCAGCCTCGCGCTCGACGGTCCTGGCATCCTCGATGCCCTGCGTGCCGGTGGCGGCGTTGGCGTTGCCGGAGTTGATGACGATGGCGCGGGCCTTGCCGTTCTTGAGGATCTCACGGTCGAGAATGACGGGGGCGGCGCAGAACTTATTGGTGGTGAACACCGCGGCGCAGGAGGCCTCGGTCTCGGAGTAGAGGACGGCCACATCGGGCTTCTGGGACTTGCGGCTCTTCACGCCGACGTACACAGCGCCCGCGGTAAAGCCCTTGGGGGAGGTGATGCCGCCGCCTTCGATCACTTTGTATTCCATAGTGTTGTTCTCCTTTTCTTATTCTTACTTTATATAAAATCAGTTCCTTACGGATACATCGGGGGCATCATGAGGCCGGTGGTCTCGGGCAGGCCCATGATGAGGTTCATGTTCTGGATGGCCTGGCCGGCGGCGCCCTTGCCGATGTTGTCGATGACGGAGGAGACGATTAGGCGGTGGGTGCGGGAATCGAAGGTCGGGGTCATTTCGACGAAGTTGGTGCCGTAGGCCCACTTGGTCTGCACGGGGAGATTGGCGGGGAAGACCTTGACGAAGGGTTCGTCCTTGTAGAAGTCCTTGTACAGCTCGTAGACCTCCTCGTTGGTGAAGTCCTTATCGCAGGTGGCGTAGATGGTGACCTCAATGCCGCGGACCTGCGGGAGGAGGTGCGGCTGGAAGTTGATGTACTGCCAGGTCTCGGGCTTCATCAGATCCTTGCCGGTGATGTAGGCAATGTTCTGCTCGATCTCGGGGGTGTGGCGGTGACCGCCGCCGAGGGCGTAGGCGCAGAAGTTGTTCTCCGCCTCGGTGAGGAGCTTGTTGAGGGCGGGACGGCGGCCCGCGCCGGTGAAGCCGCTCTTGGCGTCGATGACGATGGTGTTCTCGACGATGTGGCCGGTCTTGAGCATGGGCTGAAGGCCGAGGGTGGAGGCGGTGGGATAGCAGCCGGGGTTGGCGATGAGCTTCTTGCCCTTGGCCAGCTCGCGGTTCATCTCGGGCATACTGTATACGGCGTCATGGGTCATCTGGGGATTGGTGTGCTTGTCGCCGTACCACTTTTCCCAGACCTTCACGTCGCGGAAGCGGATGTCCGCGCCGATGTCGATGATGCGGGAGCCTTCGGCGAGAACGATCTCCGCCCACTTGGCGACCGCGCCGGAGGGGACCTGGATCATCACGACGTCGCTCTTGCGGGCGGTCTCGCGCACGTTCTCCTCGGTCAGATCCAGGATGGTCTGATCGTAGAAGCCGCGCAGGGCGGGATGATGGGTGGAAATGGCGTCGCCCACGCCGTAGGTATCGAGAACGTTGACAAGCTCGCCGTCGGGATGGTTGACCATCATGCGCAGCACTTCGCCGCAGACATAGCCGGTCGCACCGATGCAGGAATAATGGATCATGGTGATAGCCTCCTCAAAAATTTTCTGCGATTTGCAACAATGCCGTCGTGGGCTTGCAAACCGCTTCACGATAGTGTTTAATTATCTGCACATACAGTATATAGTTTTAATGCGGAATGCACAAGAAAATCATTGTTCTGTTGAACATTCCAAAACGGAATACTTGACAGATGATTCACATTCGGCTATCATGGCCTTAACGCCGATGCAAGCAAGGAGATGAACGCATGATCCACAAATATCTGGCCTACCTCAAGACCATCGAGACCGGCAGCATCACGCAGGCTGCTGCGGAGCTGGGCTACACGCAGTCCGCCGTGAGCCGCATGATCGCGGACCTGGAGGAGCATTGGAACGTCCCGCTGCTCACGCGCAACCGCTCGGGCATCGAGATCAGCTCGGAGGGGACGCAGCTGCTGCCCATCCTTCAGTCCATCGTCAAGGGGCAGGAGGAGCTCAGCTTTGCCGTCGGCGAGCTGCACGGGCTGCAGAGCGGCCTGATCCGCGTGGGCGCGTTCACCAGCATGGCGACCGGCTGGATGCCGCTGATGATCAAGTCTTTCCACGAAAAATACCCCAATATCCGCTTCCAGATCTTCAACGGCGAGTACAACCAGATCGCGACCTGGCTGCGCCGCGGGCAGATCGACTGCGGCTTTCTCGCCCTCCCCTGCGCCAAGGAATTCGATACGACCTTCCTGCTGCGCGACTCGCTGACGGTTATCCTGCCGCCGAACCATCCGCTGCGCGACGCGGAATGCTTCCCCGTCAGCCGGCTGTCGGACGAGGATTTCATCAGCCTCAAGGAGGAGCAGGATTACGAGATCAACCTCTTTCTCGAGCATCTCAGGCAGTCCCCGCGCATCAAGTTCGAGGTCAGCAGCGACTTCGCCATCCTCGCGATGGTTGAGTGCGGGCTGGGCATCAGCGTGGTGCATGATCTGATCCTGCACCCCAACCGCCACGGCATCATCAAAAAGCCGCTCGACGAGCCATACTACCGCGACATCGCGATCGCCACGAGCGCGGCGGCGCAGCCATCCACCATCACGCGGATGTTCTGCGAGCACGCGCTCGAGTGGGCGAGGGATACCAGCCCCGCCATCGCCCCCGCCACGGCGGAGGCGCCGGAGTACGCGGAGCTGGCAAAGTAAAGAGATGGGAAAAAGGGGCCGTTCTCTGCGGAGGAGAACGGTCCCTTTTGCTGCGTTATTTGCTCACCAGCAGCTTTTTCATGCCGCGCTCGAGTCCATCCACGCTCAGCGGGTACATATCAATGAGCCGCGCGATGTGGCCGTAGCTCTGCCCCCAATAGCCGCCGTAGCGCGGCGGCTCCTCGGGATTGAGCCAGATGAGATGGCCGTACTGTTCTTTGAAGCGCTTGAGCCAGTCCATGCCGGAAAGCGAGCCGCTGCCGGCGAAATAATCGTAGCGCTTTTCCATCAGCTCGTACATATCCATCAGCGCGTCGCCGACGAAAATGACCTTGTACTCGCTGCCGAAATTCTTCAGCAGCCACTCAGTGGAAACGCCGTGCTCGCGGTACATCCGCGGATCGGTGTAGACGCGCGAGTAGACGCAGTTGTGGAAGTAGTAGACGTGCAGCTCCTTGAAGTGATTGGACTGCCGCGCCGCCTGAAAGAGCATGGAGCAGAGGTTGGAATAGTAGCTCATCGAGCCGCCGGAGTCCATCAGCATCAGCACCTTGACGGTGTTGCGCCGCGGGCGCTTCCAGCGGACCTTGAGTGTGCCGGCGTTGTCGCAGGTATCGCGGATGGTGCCGTCCACGTCGAACTCCGTCTTGTCGCCGAGCGACCGGTCGGAATACTGCCGCAGCAGGCGGAACGCCATCTGGAATTGGCGGATATCGAGCGTGTTGTCGCGCCGGAAATCGCGGTACTTTCGCTCTCCCGCGACCTGAAAGGCGCGGCGGTAGATGCTCTCGCCGCCGACGCGGATGCCCTGCGGGCTGTGGCCGGCGTTGCCGAAGTTGGAGTAGCCGCCCGTGCCGATCCAGTACGAGCCGCCGTTGTGCTCCTCGGTCTGCTCGCGGAGGCGTTCTTCAAACATCTTGAGGATTTCGTCGATGCTCTTTTCCGCGTAGCCCTGCTCGCGCAGGAAAGCGCGGAACTCCTCAAGCGCGTTTTTCGGGTGGTTGAGCCAGTCCATCAGCTCGTCCGGCAGCAGCTCCTCGGGAAAGGGAACGTCCTTGAAATACTCCAGAAACGCCGCGTCGAACTTGTCGTAGTCCGCCTCGCTCTTGACGAGCACGGCGCGGCAGAGGTCGTAAAAGCCCGTCAGCGTCGAGCGGTGCAGGCCGAGCAGCAGCCCCTCCATGAGCGTCATCCACTCGTTGAGCGAAACGCCGAAGCCGCGCTGACGCAGCAGGTAGAAAAATCCGACGAACATGGGCTTACCGCATCCGGCGCTGCATCGCCGTGATGTCCTTGTCCTTCTTGAGCAGCACGCCGGCAAAGGGGATCTCGCGCGTGATGCGCGCGGGATCGACGCCGCCGAGCTCGAGCGCGCGGAGCCAGTCGACCAGCTCGCTCGTGGAGGGCTTTTTCTCGATGCTGTCGATCGAGCGCAGCCAGTAGAACGCCTGCATCGCCTGCGCGAGCAGCGCTTCGTCGAGATGGTCGAAGTGGACGCGGATGATCTTCTCCATCTGCTCCTGCGTGGGGAAGGCGATGTAGTGGAAGATGCAGCGGCGCAGGAAGGCGTCGGGAAGCTCCTTCTCCGCGTTGGACGTGATGATGACGATGGGGCGCTGTCTGGCCTTGACCGTTTCTTTCGTCTCGGGGATGTAGAATTCCATCTTGTCCAGCTCCCAGAGGAGGTCGTTCGGGAATTCGAGGTCGGCCTTGTCCACCTCGTCGATGAGCAGAACCACCTGCTCGTCGGCGGAGAATGCCTCGCCGAGCTTGCCGAGCTTGATGTATTTTGCGATATCGTCCACGCCGGCGGAGCCGAACTGGCTGTCGTACAATCTCTGCACCACATCGTAAACGTACAGGCCGTCCTGCGCCTTGGTGGTGGATTTCACGTTCCAGATGATGAGCTTTTTGCCCAGCGCGTCGGCGACGGCCTGCGCCAGCATGGTCTTGCCCGTGCCGGGCTCGCCCTTGATGAGCAGCGGCTTTTGCAGCGCCACGGCGATGTCCACCGCGCCCATCAGCTCGGGCGAGGCGACGTAGTTTTCGGTCCCGCGGAAGGAAACAGACATAAAAATACCTCGTTACATAAAAGTCTGATCCTATTTTACATAGCCCCGCCGTCGGTGTCAATGCAGAGCGGGGGAGAAAAAAACCAAAAAACACTCAAACGGTCGTTGCATTCTTGAAACCGCTGTGCTATAATACAAAAAAGAATCCGATAAGGAGGCAGCGGACCATGAAAAAACTGACCAAAATGCAGCAGAAGGTCTACGATTACATCGCCCAATTCATGACCGAGTGGGGCTATCCGCCCTCTGTGCGCGAGATCTGTGCAGAGCTGAATTTTAAGTCCCCGTCCACCGCACATTTCCATATCCTGAATCTGGAGGAAAAGGGCTATCTGGAGCATGATGCCGGCAAGGGCCGCGCCATCCGGCTCAAGGGCGAGGCGCAGACCGCGCCTGCCGTTTCTGCCGCTCCCGCGGCGCCGTCGAACGCCGTTGACTTCATGGAGGAACGGGACGCGCGGGAGAACCGCATCCCCATCGTCGGCAATGTCGCCGCCGGCAGCCCCATCCTTGCGCAGGAGTGCGTGGAGGATTACTTGACCTTTGATACCGGCAGCCGCAGCGGCGAGTTCTTTGCCCTGCGCGTGCGCGGCGAATCCATGCTGGGCGTCGGCATCCTGCCGGACGATCTGGTCGTCGTCCGCCGCCAGCAGACCGCCAACAACGGGGAGATCGTCGTTGCCCTCATCGGGGACGAGGCCACGGTCAAGACCTTCAAAAAGCAGAACGGCGAGATCTGGCTCCTGCCCGCGAACCCCGACTACCAGCCCATCGACGGGCGGGAGTGCGAGGTGCTCGGCAAGGTCGTTGCCGTCGTGCGCCAGTATTGAGCCCAAAACCGACCCTGTGTGTTGAAAAAAGCGTTCCGCGACCTGTTTTCGGTCGCGGAACGCTTTTTTATCTGCGGGATAAGCGCTCAGCTCTCCGAGCCGGAGAGGTGGAAGCTCCAATCCGCGAAGCCGTAAAACGGATCGGAAGCTGTTGGGGTCATGCCGTCCGCGAGACCGGAGGGCGTGAGCACCGTTTTGGATTTGAAGAGCAGCGGCGCAAAGGGCGTTTCCTCGGCAAAGCCCTCGGCGTACCGCGCGGCGGAGGCGTTCCCACCGAGCAGGAGCGCGTCGTTCCGGGCGGAGAGCTGCTCGCTCGCAAAGCCGCCGTAGTTCAGCGCACCGCCGGCATCGAGCAGCGCGCCCACGTCCCAGTCGGCGGTCAGGCGCACCTCGCCGAGATAGAGGTCGAAGTCGCCGGCCTCCAGCGCAGCGGCGTATTCCCCCCACGGCAGCTCGCGCACCGTGACCGTCAGCGCGGCGGTCGTGAGCTGGGCGCAGAGGCTCTCGGCGACCGCGCACCGGAAGGCGTTTTCCTCGTTCACCAGCAGCGTCAAGCTGCGCGGGCGCGCGGCGGTCACGCCGGCGGCCTCCAGCGCGGCGGCGTATTCCTCCATCGTGGTGCGGTATTCGTATGCCTTCGGATAGTCCGCGTCCTGCGGCGCGATGGGAAGCTGCGCCGCCGTGCCGTGACCGGAGAGCAGGGAGGAGACGAGCGTGCTGCGGTCGATCACGCCGCTCATCGCGCGGCGCACCGCGGTGTCGCCGAGCGGAGTACGGCTTAGGTTGAAGCCGAGGTACTGCATCGCCGTGGTCGGCACGTCGGTAGACTCCACCGCACCGCCGACCGTCCGTGCGCCGGTGCCGGTCGGATCGAGGCAGAGGAAGTGGACGCTGCGGGAGGCGAACCGGCTCAGCGCGGTGTCGTTGTCCTTGACCGCGTCGAGCGCGATGCGCTCGAGCGGCAGGGAACTGCCCTGCCAATGGGGATTCACGGTCAGCGCCGCGCCGTCCGTGCCGTCCGTGTAGACGTAGGGGCCGGTGCCGAGCGGAACGAGGCCGTTCTCTGTGCCGGCCTTGACGATGGGAATGTCCAGCAGGGCGGGGAAGCTGGCGTTTGCTTGCGTCAGCGTGATGACCAGCGTATGCGCGTCCTGTGCTTTCATCGAGGCGACGTTCGCGAAGCGCGCACCGTAGCGCGCGGACTCCGCCGCACGGCGGTAGGCCGCGAGCACGTCGTTCGCGGTGAGGGGTGTGCCGTCGGAAAAGACCGCGTCGCCGCGCAGCGCGAAGGTCCACGTCAGCGTGTCCGCGTCGCAGCTGCTGCGTTCGCACAGCACAGGCTGCGGCGCAAAGGCATTGTCAAGCGTGAAGAGCGGCTCATAGAGCAGCGCGCCGACGGTCTGCTGTACGCCGTCGATGCAGGTCACGGGGTCAAAGGCCTGACCCGAAAGGTAGGGCAGGGTGAAGTCGGTGATCTGCGCCGGCTCGCGCTGCGGCTCCTCCTTTGACGGGGAGGACAGGTCATCGTTCCAGAAGTCGTCCGGCTCCGGCTCGGCCTCCCAGCAGCCGGTCAGCGCGAGCACGAGGACCAGCGCGAGCGCGAGCGCCCTCAGCCGCCCCGTCACAGGGCGTCCTCCGTTAGGGCGATGACCGCCGCCATGCCGCCGCGCTCGCCGCCCATGCCGCGGTGCGACCAGTAGCGGTCGGGGCGGCATTTGGTGCAGTCGGGGTGTACGTCGATGCGCGAGGGGTCCAGCCCGCTGCGCAGCAGCCACAGGCGGTTGATGGATTTGAGGTCGATGTGGTACTTGTCGCCGCGGCGCTCGATGCGCTCGTCCACGGCGGGGTCCATGAGCTCACGGAAGGCGTCGGCCACGTCGCCGTCGGTCTCAAAGCAGCACTTGCCGATGGCGGGGCCGATGGCCGCGCGCATCGTGTAGGGATCCGCGCCGTAAAGGCTCATCATCGTGACGAGCGCCTTGAGCACGATGCCGCTTGCCGTGCCGCGCCAACCGGCGTGAATGGCGGCGATGGAGCGCGAGGTCGGGTCGTAGACCGTGATCATGCAGCAGTCCGTGCCGTAGGCAAAGAGCGGCAGGTTCGGCACGTTCGTGATGAGCGCGTCGGCGTCGTAGGGGCGCTCGTCCCAGCGAATTTTGCCGGTGTCCTCCTCCCGCGCGACGCGCACGAGGTCGGAGTGGATCTGGCGGCAGCCGACGGCGCGCGAGGCATCGAAGCCGACGGCGGCGCCGAGGCGGCGGTAGTTCTCCAAAATGTTTTCCTCGCGGTCGCCGCGGTTGCTCGCAAGGTTGAGCGAGTCGAACGGCGCGGGGCTCACGCCGCCGTGACGGGTGGTGAAGGCGTGGCGCACGCCGCCGACGGAGAGCGTGCCGGCGGTGTCGAAGATCACACCGTTGACGTTGTGTTCGGTAAAGGACATAAGGGACCTCCTTTTGCGCCTGCGGCGCGGGGAAATTTGCCGCGCATGGCGCGGCGGGGACTGCGGTGAGCGGGAAGCTATCGCAGCTTTTTCAATAAATGGAGAGCGGTATGGCAGATCAGATATACAAGGCTTTGCATCCCCCAAAAACAGGCGGTGACCAATATTGCTCCGAACCATACCGGAAAACTGATAAACCCAGCTGTTTCGAGAAATAAATGGGTATGTTTAAGGCCGCACAGCTCATAGACGGGAAAGTAGAGTAAAAAATAAAGGGGGATATTCAGCAATGTATACCGCCAAGAAACGAGCTTGTAAAATAACAACGGTAGGCCGATCAGGCTTACCCAGAAAACATAATGCCCGATCTGACTCCGTGCGGGAGGGGAATTTAGTCCCAATAAGTCATCGGAAACGATCAAGCAAAGCAGAACGGTTAAAATTCCCATTACTCCGGCATAAAGGCACTTCTTGAAAACCTCTTGTTTATTCATTCTTACCTCCAGTAATTCAGATTTGCAGTGTAAGCCCGTAACGATAGACACGAGTAGGTTATCAGCTGGGGTATTCAAAGGCAATCACGCGGCAGACTGCGGTGAACGGGAAGCTATCTGCATAAGCATTCTACCGCTTCCTCCTCGGTCGCGGCAAAGAACACGTCATGCCCTTTGTTGCTCTCATAGATGAAGTCATGCAGCGGCTTGCTGGTGTAATGAGAATAATCGCCATAGATAGCGATCCGCCCGCCATAGTTTATATATTTCTGGAGAATGTCGCCCGCGAGACCGGAACGGAGGATAAAGAAATCTTCATTTATCAGCTTCTTGCTGATCACGATATTCTTCGTTCCAACGTCGTACTTTGCTGTCATCAGCAGGTCGAGTGAGGCTTGCGCATCTGTGATTACGATCTCGTCGCTGCGAACGACCGCGCAGACGGAGCCGTTTTTCTCGATTTTTTCTAAATTCATGAATGCTTTCCTTTACAAATTCCGGCTTGCCGGAATGCCTTCACAGGGATTCCTCGCCGCCGTATTCCAATGTTTCGCGGACGAAATGCGCCTGCAGCCGGTTTTCGGTGACCAGAACGGACTCCTGATGGAAGAAGGCGCACAGGTCCTTGGCAATATCCTTCACAACGGCCTTATCAACGTCGATCAGGGTGAGGACCAGACTGGTCTCCCGGGCGTATTCTCCGTTTTCGTAAATATATCCGCCCTCCTGCACCTGAAAGGAAAAAGGCACCTTGTAGGAATAGCATACATTGCGAAGCACCCTGATATACTTTTCGTTTTCAAAGAGCTGTGTGTTCGTCGACAGATCGTTCAGCCCAATGTAGATTTTTGACTCGACCATATTCAGCGCCCCCTGTGTGCCTGACCGATGCAAATTTGTTTGCGCGACGACCTCTTGCCCCATCCCGCCGCAGGAGCGGCTGAGCGGAAAGAGAAGCAGGTCAAATCGTTTCAAAAAACACGAGCATACCGTTGCCGGCTGGCGATACGACAGCGGCAGCTCGAGGGTCAAGGGGCGGCGCCCCTTGCGTTCTCTTGGGGTTTCAAAGGGGGTATTCTCTTTCGGAAAGAGAATACCCCCTTTTTTGTCGTTACCGTCCGCAGCACTGCTTATTTCCGTGCTGCTGTGCAGCGCAAAAAATGCCGGATGGCAGCTCGCTCGCCGCTGACGCGGCAACCGCTCGTATGCCGCGTATCAGCAGACTGCGTCCGTTACCGTCCGCAGCACTGCTTATACTTTTTTCCGCTGCCGCAGGGGCAGGGATCGTTGCGGCCGATCTTCTGCACCTTGCGCGGCTGCTTCTTCACGCTGCCGTCGCCCGCGGTGGTGGCGACAATGCCCTCGGCCACGCGCTCACGCTTGACCTCGGCCTCGCTCTTGATGCGGGCGGAGAAGATGCGGCGCACGGTCTCGTCCTGAATGGCGGAGATCATCTCCTCGAACATCTCGAGGGATTCCTTCTTGTAGGCGTCGATGGGGTTGACCTGCGCGTAGGCGCGCAGGCGGATGCCCTGACGCAGCTCCTGCATGGCGTCGATATGGTCCATCCAGTATTCGTCGACCACGCGCAGCAGCACCACGCGCTCGAGCTCGCGCATGATGGAGGAGGTGACGGCCTCCTCCTTGCGCTCGTAGGTGGTGACGGCAGCGTTGAAGAACAGCTCCGTCAGCTCGTCCTCGCCCATGGCGGCGAGCTCGGCGGGCGTTTCGGTGACCATGCCGCGCGGGAAGTACATGCCCTCGAGGCTGCCGAGGATCTCGCGCACGCCGTCCTCGTCGAGCGTACCGTGCTCGCCGGAGTGGAGCGTGACCTGATTGGAAATGCCGCTGCGGATCATGCCGAAGATGGTATCCTTGAGGTTGCGGCCGTCGAGCACCTGCTTACGCTGCCCGTAGATGATCTCGCGCTGCTTGTTCATCACGTCGTCGTATTCAAGCGTCGCCTTACGGGACTGGAAGTTGCGGGACTCGACGCTGGTCTGCGCGTTCTCGATGGACTTCGAGAGCATCTTGTTCTCGATGGGCGTGTCCTCGTCGAGGTTCATGCGGTCCATGAGGTTCGTGATACGCTCGCCGCCGAACAGGCGCAGCAGATCGTCCTCGAGCGAGAGGTAGAAGCGCGTCTCGCCCGGGTCGCCCTGACGGCCGGCACGGCCGCGGAGCTGATTGTCAATGCGGCGGGAGTCGTGGCGCTCGGTGCCGATGATGAACAATCCGCCGGCCTCGCGCACGCGGTCGGCCTCGCCGGAAATTTCTTCCTTATGCTTGGCAAGCGCTTCGGCGAACAGCGCGCGGGCGTCGAGGATATCCTGATCGTCGGTCTCGGCGTAGCCGGTCGCCTCGGCGATCAGCTCATCGGAGAGCCCAGCCTTGCGCAGGTCGTTCTTGGCCATGTATTCGGCGTTGCCGCCGAGCATGATATCGGTGCCGCGGCCCGCCATGTTGGTGGCGACCGTCACCGCGCCGAGCTTACCGGCCTGCGCGACGATCTCAGCTTCCTTCTCGTGGTTCTTCGCGTTGAGCAGATTATGCTTGATGCCCTCGCGGGAGAGCAGATAGGACAGGTGCTCGTTCTTTTCGATGGACACCGTGCCGACCAGCACGGGCTGGCCCTTGGCGTGGCATTCCTTGACCTGCGCGATGACCGCGCGGTACTTTGCCGCCTCGGTCTTGTACACCACGTCGGGGTCGTCGATACGCGCGATGGGACGGTTGGTGGGGATCTCGATGATGTCGAGGTTGTAGATGGTGCCGAATTCCTCTTCCTCGGTCAGCGCCGTACCGGTCATACCGGAGAGCTTCTTGTAAAGGCGGAAATAATTCTGGAAGGTGATGGTCGCGAGCGTCTTGCTCTCGCGGGCGACCGTGACGTGCTCCTTGGCCTCGATGGCCTGATGCAGACCCTCGCTGTAGCGGCGGCCGAACATCAGTCGGCCCGTGAACTCGTCGACGATGACGACCTCGCCGTCCTTGACGACGTAGTCGATGTCGCGCTTCATCGTGCCGTGCGCCTTGATGGCCTGGTTGATGTGGTGGGCGATGGTGGAGTTCTCGGGATCGGAGAGGTTCTCGATCTCGAAATACTGCTCAGCCTTGGCGATGCCGCGCGCGGTGAGCGTCGCGGTCTTGGCCTTTTCATCCACGATGTAGTCGGCGTCGACGTTGACGTCCTCTTCCTCCTTCTCGTCCGTCTCCGCGATGACCTTCTTGCGGAAGCGGGCGACGAGAGCCTCGGTGCGGCTGTACATCTCCGTGGACTTCTGCCCGATGCCGGAGATGATGAGCGGCGTGCGCGCCTCGTCGATGAGGATGGAGTCCACCTCGTCCACGATGGCGAAGGCGTGGCCGCGCTGCACCAGCTCGGAGGAGAAGAGCGCCATGTTGTCGCGCAGGTAGTCGAAGCCCATCTCGTTGTTGGTGCCGTAGGTGATGTCGGCGGCGTAGGCCGCGCGGCGCTCGTCGCTCGTGAGGTCGTGGACGATCAGGCCCACGCTCAGACCGAGGAAGCGGTGCACCTTGCCCATCCACTCGCTGTCGCGCTTGGCAAGGTAGTCGTTCACGGTGACGATGTGGACGCCGTTTCCGGTGAGCGCGTTGAGGTAGGCGGGGAGAGTGGCGACGAGCGTTTTGCCCTCACCGGTCTTCATCTCGGCGATGCGCCCCTGATGGAGCACGATGCCGCCGATGAGCTGCACGCGGTAGGGATAGAGCCCGAGCACGCGGCCCGCGGCCTCGCGCACGGCGGCGAACGCCTCGGGCAGAATGTCGTCGAGCGTTTCGCCGTTGGCGAGCCGCGCCTTGAATTCCGGCGTCTTGGCGCGCAGCTCCTCGTCCGTCAGGGCGCGGTACTCGTCCGCCATCGCCTCGATCCTGTCAACGATCGGATAAATGCTCTTGAGCTCCCGCTCGGAGTAGGTGCCGAAGAGCTTGGTGATCAGTCCCATATCAAAAACTTCCTTTCACGGAAAATGAAAATACTTTTGCCGAAAGGCATAAAAATACTTCTATAGTATAGCACGCCCCGCCCGGATATGCAAAGGAAAAATACGCGGGAATATGAACGGACGGTAAATTTCCGCACAATATGGTGCCTGTGCGCCTTGCAAGCGGGGACGGCGTGTGTTAAGATAGAAGCACCACGAAGCAAGAAACCCACAGCGAAGGACATCGGAGGTTTTTACGATGAAACTGCATTTTTACGGCGCGGACCGCTGCGTGACCGGCTCGTGCCACTGTCTGGAGATCAACGGCAAGCGCATCTTGGTGGACTGCGGATTGCAGCAGGGACGCGACGAGCTGGATAACAGCATGTTCGCCTTTAACCCCGGCGACATCGACATTCTGCTCGTCACCCACGCGCACATCGACCACACGGGGCGCATCCCGCTGCTGATCAAGCGCGGCTTCACGGGCCGCATTCTGACCACCCGCCTAACGGCGGACCTCATGCACATCATGCTGCTCGACTCCGCCCACATTCAGGAGAGCGACGCCGAGTATCAGAACCGCAAGGGCGAGCGCGCGGGCCGCGAGCCGGTCGAGCCGCTCTACACCGCCGAGGACGCGATGAATGTGTTCAAGTATGTCACCACCTGCGAGTACGGCCAGACGGTCGAGCTGTGCGAGGGCGTGACGGCCACCTTCACCGACGCGGGCCACCTGCTCGGCAGCGCGAGCATCACGCTCGAGCTCGACGAGGGCGGCGTGCACAAGACGCTCGTCTTCTCCGGCGATATCGGCAACGTCGACCAGCCCATCATCCGTGACCCGCAGCTTTTGAAGAAAGCGGACTATGTGGTGATGGAGTCCACCTACGGCGACCGCAACCACACCGAGGTGTGGAGCTACACCGACGAGCTGGCCGAGATTATCGACGAGACGCTCGGCAAGGGCGGCAACGTCGTCATTCCGTCGTTCGCCGTGGGCCGCACGCAGGAGCTTTTGTACTTCATCCGCGAGATCAAGGATCAAGGACTCGTGAAGTCTGTGCCCGATTTTCCGGTCTATATCGACTCGCCGCTCGCCAAGGCTGCGACCACGGTGTTCTGCGGCGACCTGCACGGTTACCTCGACGAGGCCGCGCTCGAGCTGGTGAAGGACGGCACGCACATGTTCTCGTTCCCGAACCTGCACCTCGTTGAGACGAGCGAGGAATCGAAAATGCTCAACATGGATAAAACGCCCAAGATCATCATTTCTGCCTCCGGTATGTGCGACGCGGGCCGCATCCGCCACCACCTCAAGCACAACCTCTGGCGCGCGAACAGCGCGGTGGTGTTCGTCGGCTTCCAGTCGCCCGGCACGCTGGGCCGCAAGCTGCTCGACGGCGCGGAGAGCGTGAAGCTCTTCGGCGAGGAGATCGCGGTGAAGGCGAAGGTCGTGAATTTTCAGGGCCTTTCCTCCCACGCCGACCACGACCATCTGATCGGCTGGATCAAGTCCTTCGATCCCAAGCCCGCGCACGTCTTTGTCGTCCACGGCGACGCGGACGTGGCGCCCGTGTTCGCGGACGAGCTGTGCTCCCTCGGCTTCTCCGCCCACGCGGCGAAGTTCACCGAGAGCTACGACCTCGCCGCCGGCGTGATGCTCAGCGAGGGCTACATTTCCGAGCGCAAGCGCACGATGCAGGCCAGCCGCGCGGACAACCTCTACGGCAAGCTGCTCGCTGCGGGCGAAGCGCTGCTTGAGCTCGTCCGTCACTTCAAGGGCCGCTCGAACAAGGAGATCACCGCCTTTACCGGTCAGATCACCGCGCTGATCGACCGCTTCAAATAAAATAAAAGGAAAGGGCGCGGGACTCCGCGCCCTTTTTCGGGGAAAACGCTATGGCTGTCACGAAAAATCAGGAATACACCGTTACCATCGAGGGCTATTCGGGCGAGGGCGCGGGCGTCGCGCGCATCGACGGCTTTGTCATCTTTGTGTCCGGCGCGCTGCGCGGCGAGGTCTGCCGCGTTCTTGTTCTGAAGGTGCTGAAGTCTGCGGCCTTTGCCAAGGTGCTCGAGGTGCTTGCAGCCTCGCCGCAGCGCATTGAACCGGACTGCCCGTACTTCCCGCGCTGCGGCGGCTGCACCTACCGCCACATGGACTATGCCGAGGAGCTTGCCCTCAAGCGCCGGCGTGTGCAGGATAACCTCGCGCGCATCGGCGGGAGCGGGGTCGAGGTCGAGGAGATTTTAGGCGCGGCGGAGACGCGGCGCTACCGCAACAAGGCGCAGTATCCCGTCTCGCCGGACGGAAGGATCGGCTTCTACCGCGCCCGCACGCACGAGGTCATCGACACGCGGGAATGTCTGCTGGTGAAGCCGGAGGCCGACGCCGCGGCGGAGGCCGTGCGACAGTATATGCGCGATTTCCGCGCGGCGGGCTACGACGAGCGGACAGGGCGCGGGCTTCTGCGCCATGTCTATGTCCGCTCGAACACAAAGGGCGAGTGTCTGATCTGCCTGCTGGTGAACGGGGAAAAGCTGCCGCTTGAGGCGGAGCTGGTCGAGCGGCTGCGCCGCGCCTGCCCGCGGGCGGTGGGCATCGTGCTCGGCGAGAACACACGGCGGGACAATGTCATTCTCGGCGAGCGCTACCGCACGCTCTGGGGAGCCGACCGGCTGGAGGACGTGCTCTGCGGGAGAGTGTTCCGGCTGAGTGTGCCGTCCTTCTATCAGGTCAACCACGAGCAGACCGAGCGGCTCTACGCCAAGGCCATCGAGTATGCGCAGCTCACGGGGGAGGAGACGGTGCTCGACCTCTACTGCGGCGCGGGGACCATCACGCTCGCGCTTGCGTCCCACGCGAAGCGCGTCCTTGGCGCGGAGATCGTGCCGGAGGCCATCGGCGACGCGCGGGAGAACGCCGCGCGCAACGGCGTGAAAAACGCCGAATTCTTCTGCGGCGATGCCTCCGACGTGGCAGCCAAGCTCGCGCGCGAGCGGCTGCGCCCCGACGTCATCACCGTCGACCCGCCGCGCAAGGGACTGGCGGAGGCTGTGGTGGAAAGCATTGCGCGGATGCAGCCGGAGCGCGTGGTGTATGTCTCCTGCGACAGCGCGACGATGGCGCGGGACGTGAAGCGCTTTGCCGCCCTCGGCTACCGCGCCGTGCGCGCCTGCGCGGTCGACCTCTTCCCCCGCGCCGACCATGTGGAGACGGTATGCCTCTTGTCACAGGAAACAGATCCACTGACGGTCGAAGCCGGAATGGAAGCGGAGACCGGCGAGGGCAAGCGCGTCAATTACACCGGAAAAGCATAAGAGAACAAAAGGAAAACCGCCGTCGGACTCACACGGAGTCCGGCAGCGGTTTTCTATTCGCTTCGTGTGATGTCGTGCACCCATTTGCCGCTGTGGATGCGCCAAAGTCCGACGGGGGTCTTTGCCAGGTGCTCGATGGCGATGCACAGGCAGAACATCTCGTTCGGCACCTTGAGGACAAGACCGAGCAGGCACATCAGCGGCAGCTCCACACACCAGAGGGGGAAGTTGTCGATGAGCAGCGAGGCGCGCACGTCGCCGCCGCCGCGCAGCACGCCCACGACCATCGTGGACGAGAAGCCGTGGAGCGGCATCACGCCTGCGTAGCAGTACACCATGACCGTGCACATCGCCGCCGCGCCCGCCGAGAGGGAGAAAAGCGGCAGCACATACGGCCGGAGCAGCGTAAAAAAGGCCAAAAGCTCCACGCCGCCGAGGACGAGCGCGAAAAGGAATGCTGTGAAGCACACGGCCTTGCCGATGCGCACGACGCTCTCGCGGCGGCTGCCCGTGCCGATCTCCTTGCCGACGATGACGGCAGCTGCGTTGGCAATGCCGTAGATGCCGGCGGTGGAGAGCTTGTCGATGCTGCCCGCCACGGTGTAGGCGGCGATGAGGTCGCCGCTCGCGGCCATGTGGCCCATGATGACGGTGATGAGCGAGTAGCCCACGCCCCAGAGCGTTTCGTTCGCCAGCACCGGCGCACTGTAATGCACGAAGCGGCGCAGCATCTCGCGGCCCGGGCGGAGAAGGGCGCTCCATTGGAGCGGCACGGTGCGGCAGCGCAGGGCATAGCCGAAGGCAAGCGCGAATTCTACCACGCGCGAGAGCAGCGTGGCAGCTGCCGCGCCCGTGACGCCGAGCGCGGGGAAGCCGAGTTTGCCGAAGATGAGCACATAATTGCCCACGGTGTTGCAGAGCATGGACGCGCCAAACACCAGCATCCCGAAGCGCGGATTTTCGATGCTGCGCTGCATCCCGATGTAGATGGACGAGAGGGAATTGAGGATATACGAGAAGCCGACAATGCGGATGTAGGGCGTGCCGATCGCGACGAGACGGAGATTGTCCGTCACCAGCAGCAGAACACCCTCGGGAAAGAACGCCATGATGAGCGCGAAGAGCGTCGAGACGCTGCCGGCGATGCACAAGCCGATGCCGATGACGCGGTTGATGCTCTCACGGTCGCCGCGGCCCCAGTATTGGCTGATGAGCACGCTCGACCCGCTCTGTAGTCCGAAGACGATGAGCTGGATGATGAAGATGGGCACATTCGCCACCGTGACGGCGGACATCTGCTCGCTGCCGAGCAGCCCGACCATGAAGGTATCGAGAAAGCCGAGCGAGGTGGTGATGAGATTCTGCACGATGATGGGCAGGGCGAGCAGAAAAAGCCGCCGGTAAAAGCCCTTGGGCTGACGAAGATAGGAGAACATGGGCGACCTCAAGCGGAAAAATTACAGCATGGGGAAACGCGTTTCCCTGTGCCTGCGGAGGGCGGAGACAAGCGCGTCGACGTCCGCTTCGGTCGTCTCGGGCGCGAAGCTGACGCGCAGAACGCCCGCAGCGGTCTTTTTGTCGAGCTTCATCGCGGCGTAGACGTGGCTGAGCTTGCCGCGGTGGCACGCCGAGCCGGCGGAGATGCAGATGCCCTGTGCGCCGAGGTCGGTGACGACATTGGCGCTCGGGTAGCCGACGAGCGAGACGGAGAGGATATGAGGAGCGGCGCCGTTCCCGATGCGCACCACGCCGTCGATGGAGAGAAGCTGCTCAAGCGCGTACTGCTTGAGAGCCGCCATGCGGGCGAGCTTTTCCTCATAGCCTTCCAGCCGCAGCTCGACTGCCTTGGCGAAGCCCGCGATCTGCGCCGTGGCCTCGGTGCCCGAGCGCAGGCCCTTTTCCTGCCCGCCGCCCGCGAGAAGCGGGCGCACCGCACGGCAGCGCGGGCCAATGTAGAGCGCACCAACGCCCTTGGGGGCGTTGAGCTTGTGCCCGCTGACGGAAATGAGGTCCGCGCCCAGCGTGTCCGCGCGGAACGGGACCTTCAGAAACGCCTGCACGGCGTCGGTGTGCAGCAGCGCCCTGGAGCCGCGCTCGCGCAGAAGCCGCGCGAGCTCCGCGACGGGAAAGACGCAGCCGGTCTCATTGTTCACGAGCATCACGGAGACGAGCGCCGTGTCCTCGCGCAGCGCGTCCGCGACCTGCTGCGCGGTGATATTCCCCTGACGGTCGGGCACGAGGTAGGTGACGGCATAGCCCTCCTGCTCCAACTGACGGCAAGGCTCGAGCACGGCGCTGTGCTCCACGGCGGTGGTGATGATGTGCCGCCCGACGTGACGGTTCTGGTGCGCGGCAAGGCGGATGGCCCAGTTGTCGCTCTCCGTGCCGCAGGAGGTGAAGTACAGCTCGTCCGGCCTGCAGCCGAGCGCGGCGGCGATGACCGCGCGATCCGCCTCCAGCCGCTTTTTCGCGGCAGCGCCGTAGGGATACTGTGAGCTGGGGTTGCCGCTGCCGTTCAATAAAATGTCATACATCGTATCCGCCACCTCGCGCGCAACGGGCGTGGTGGCGGCATGGTCAAGATAGATCATAGCAAAGCATTCCTTTCTTTGCACTTGCAATCAAGCAAAAACATGGTATGATTATATGCGGAAAAACCACGAAAAGCAAGGAGAAAGCATGAAGATCGGTATTTACACCCTGGGCTGCAAGGTGAATCAATACGAAACGCAGGCGATGGAGCAGGAGCTGACCGCCCGCGGGCACGAGCTGGTGGATTTCGAGTCTCCCGCCGACGCCTACATCATCAACACCTGCTCGGTCACGGCGGTGAGCGACAAGAAGTCGCGCCAGATGATCCGCCGCGCGAGGAAGAACAGTCCCGGCGCGGTGGTTGCCGCCTGCGGCTGCTACGTCCAGACGCACGAGGAGGAGGCAAAGAGCCTCGGCATCGACCTTTTGATGGGCACGAACGACCGCGCGCGATTCCTTGACCGGCTGGAGGAGACCGTGAAAACGCGCGAGACGGTCGCGGACATCGACGACGCGCTGCGCCGCCGCACGTTCGAGGTGCTGCCGGCGGGCGGCATGGCGAACCGCACCCGCGCGATGCTCAAGGTCGAGGACGGCTGCGTGAACTTCTGCACCTACTGCATCATTCCCTACGCGCGCGGCCCCGTGCGTTCGCTGCCGATGGACAAGGCGGCGGAGCAGGTGCGCGCTCTGCGCTCGCAGGGCTACCGCGAGCTCGTGGTCACCGGCATCGAGATCTCCTCCTATGGCCACGACCTCAAGGACGGCACGACGCTCATCGACCTTCTGGAGCTCATCGCCCGCGAGGGCGGGGAGATGCGCATTCGCCTCGGCTCGCTCGAGCCGCGCACCGTCACGCGGGAATTCTGCGAGCGGGCGAAAAAGCTCCCGACCCTCTGCCCGCACTTCCATCTCTCGATGCAGTCCGGCTGCGACGCGACGCTCAAGCGCATGAACCGCAAATACGACACCGCGCGCTATTACGAGTCCGTGGAGCTGCTGCGGGAGTATTTCGACGATCCTGCAGTTACCACCGACCTCATCACTGGCTTCCCCGAGGAGACGGAGGAGGAGTTCGGCCAGACGCTCGCCTTCATCGAAAAGTGCGGCTTCGCCGCCATGCACATCTTCCCCTATTCCATCCGCCCCGGCACGAAGGCCGCGGCGATGGCGCAGGTGGACATGAGCGTGCGCGAGGAGCGCGCGACGCGCGCCGCCGCCGTCGCGGAGCGGATGCACCAGAGCTATCTTGCCCGCTGCGTGGGAAAGACCTTCCCCGTGCTCTTTGAGCAGGACAGGGGAGAGGGCAGCATCGGTCACGCGCCGAACTATATGCCCGTCACGGTGGATGTGAAGGGGCTACATAACACCGTGCAAAATGTGCGCATCACCGCCGTCGACGGCGACGGTCTGCGCGGGGAATCGGAGGAGACATGAAAAGCCACTTTTTTGCCTACATCGCGCGGATGCGCTACATCACACGCTGGGCGCTCATGCGCAACACCTTTTCCGAAAACGTGCAGGAGCACAGCCACATGGTCGCGGTGCTCGCGCACGCGCTCGCGGTGATCCGAAACCGCGTGTACGGCGGGCAGATTGACGCGGGACAGGTCGCCGCGGTCGCGCTCTACCATGACGCGAGCGAGATCATCACCGGCGATATGCCCACGCCCATCAAGTATTACGCGCCCGAGATCCGCGACGCTTACAAAAAGGTCGAGGCGGTCGCCTGCGGTCGACTCCTTGCCATGCTGCCCGACGAGCTCAGACCCGACTACGACGACGTGCTCGACTGCGCGGACGGCGAGGTGCTCGAGCTGGTCAAGGCGGCGGACAAGCTCTCGGCCTATATCAAATGTGTCGAGGAGCTCAAGGCAGGCAACGCGGAGTTCCGCCGCGCCGCCGAGCAGACCCGCACCGCGCTTGACGCGATGGGCCTGCCGGAGCTAGACTATTTCATGGAGCACTGCATGGAGAGCTTTTCCATGACGCTCGACGAGCTGGAATAACAGGGAGGAAGAAACCATGATCAAAATTCGGACGCTGTATATCGTTCTGCCGCTCACCATTCTGATGGCGGTCGGGTGCTACCTCAAGGGTTGGACGGCGGGCATCGCCCTGTGGGCGCTCCTTGCGCTCGTGTGCGTGGGGCGCATCCTGCGCGAGCGGAAGGAGAAGAACGGCGCGGAGGATGCGCAGAAAAAGGAATAATGCGCTGTGTGTGAAAAAGGGAGAGCTTCCGCCGGAAGCTCTCCCTTTTTGCTGTCGTTTCCGCCGCCTCAATGCCGCGATTTGTGCGTTCCGCAGCTTGCATTTTGCAGCGAAGCCTTTATAATGGTGACATTCTTTTGCGCAGGGAGGAAGGACTCATGGAACAGCGGAGGGCGCGCGGGATGCTTGCGGCCGCGGCCGTTATCTTCGGTACGCTCGCGCCGTTTGTGCGCGGCATTTCCGTTTCCTCGGGCGAGCTGGCGCTTTACCGCGCGGTGATGGCGGCGCTGCTCGTCGGCGGCTATCTGCTCGTGAGCGGACAGAAGCTCGCGCTTCGCGCGAACCGGCGCGAGGCCGCGCTGCTGCTCCTCTCCGGCATGGCGATGGGCGTGAACTGGATATTGCTCTTCGAGGCCTACCGCTACACCACCGTGTCCGTCGCGACGCTGAGCTACTATTTTGCGCCCGTGCTCGTCACCGCCGCCTGCCCTCTGCTCTTTCACGAAAGGCTGACAGGAAAGCAGCTCATCTGCTTCGTGATGTCCACGCTGGGGCTGGTGCTGGTCATCGGCGTCGGGGGGCTTCGCGGCGGCGCGGATGTGCGGGGCGTGCTCTTCGGCCTCGGCGCGGCGGCGTTCTACGCTGCGGTCATTCTGCTCAATAAGTTCATCCGAAGCGTCGCGGGCATCCAGCGGACCTTTCTGCAGTTTTTAGCCGCCATCGTCATTCTCATTCCCTACGTCGCCGCGACTGGCGGCGTATCGCTGGGGACGCTCGATGCGCGCGGCTGGGTCTGTCTGCTCATCGTGGGCTTCTTCCACACGGGCGTGACCTACTGCCTGTACTTCTCCGCCCTGCGCGAGCTGCCGGGGCAGGAGGTCGCTCTGCTGAGCTACATGGATCCGCTCGTGGCGGTTATCGTCTCGGTGACGGTGCTCGGTGAGCCGGTCACGGCGCCACAGCTCGTCGGCGGTGCGCTGATCCTCGGCTTCACGCTCTGGAACGAGCTGCCGGAGAAAGGAAAATAGTAAAAAGGGAAGCGGTTTGCAAAACCGTTTCCCTTTTTTCAGTCCGCGAAGCGGATGGTGATGGGGCAGATCTCGGCTCTGGTCGCCACGCGCATATTCGGCCCGAAGAGACCGACGCCCGAGGTCACGATGCTGTGCATCGACCCCACGCGGAGATAGCCGCAGGCATTCTCCCAAAATAGCCGGACGGTGAGGTTGCCGGGGAACATCTGCCCGTCGTGCGTGTGACCGCAGAGATCGGCGTCCGCGCCCGCCTCGGCCAGCGCCTCCAGCTCGCGCGGCTGGTGGTCGAGGACCAGAATGGGCTTGTCCGTATCCAGCCCTTCGACGAGCTCCGCGGGCGTTTTACGCACCTCAACACCGCGCCCCGGGCGCTGCGCGTCGGGGCGGCCGTAAAGATAAACCTCGCCGCCAAGCAGCACGGCCTCGTCGCGCAGGAGACGGATGTTCGCGGACGCAAGAAAGGCGTCCATCTCGGGGCTGCTCTGCTTTTTCCCGCCGCTTCGGAAGGTGAAGCCCGCTAAGATTGGCTCCTCGATGTCGTGGTTGCCGTAGACAGCGTAGACGCCGTACCTCGACCGGATGCCGCGCAGCGCCGCGGCGATCTGCTCCGGCTCCTCCACGGCCTCCCAGGCGTTATCGAAAATGTCGCCCGCAATGACGACCACATCGGCGTCCTGCTCGTTCACGCGCGCGACCATGCGCTCCATCTGTGCAAGGCCCACGTTGTAGCCGAGGTGGAGGTCGGCGAGCAGCACGACCTTCATGCTCTCCATGCTGCCGGCGGACTTGTTTACGGTGATCTCATAGGGCGTGACGCGCACGACGCGGGCGTTGATCACGCCGCCGACGGAGGTCGCCAGAATGACCACCGCGCACAGACAGCCCGCGATGCGGTGCATCCGTGCCGAGCGCAGAGAGTGGAGCTTCAGACCGTGGACGAGCAGCAGCCGCAGTCCGTCCGCGAGCAGGACTGCCAGCAGCAGATAGAGCAGTACGCCGAGCCAGTAATTCCCGATGAGCATAAGCGCGCGCTTCAGCCGTCCGGCGGGCAGCGGAAAGGCCAGAACAAAGGAGAGCGCAAAGAAGGCATACAGCGCAGCGGGCACGGCCCAGTGCTTCCTTTTGCAGAACCACGGGAACCACGCCCGCACCCAGCCCATGATGCGGCGGAACAGATAGAGGTTGAAAAGCAGGTAAAACGGTGCGAGGAGGAAGGCAAGCATGGCGCGGACAGCACTCCTTTCCAAAGGCGGGAGACGCCCTTTGTTTTTGGCGCTATTCTACTCCCCTTGCGCCCTTGGCGCAAGAGAAAAGATGCGGCGCGAAGCACACACTTTTTTGGACAAAAGTGACATTGACAACCCTTTCCCACAAATTTATAATCACAATCTCATATGAAAGACATTAAAATACACCGTGGTAAAAGGTGAGGCTTATGAATCAGTCATCGTTTTCGCTCCGTTCGTTCTTTCAGCCTGTGGACCTCACGCAGGGAACGTGTTGGAAGACGCTGCTTGTGTTCGCGTTCCCCATTATCGTTTCCTACCTGCTCCAGCAGGTCTATTCCATCAGTGATGCCGCCATCGTCGGCCAAACGCTGACGGCCAGCGAGGTCGCCGGTGTGAACGACACCACCTCGCTCGCGATGATCTTCCTGCAGTTCGCCTTCGGTGCGAGCGCGGGCTTCTGCACCGTGACGTCGTGCTTTGTCGGCGCGCGCGACAGCGCGGGCGTCCGCCGCTCCATGGCGACGCAGATCGTCCTCTCCGCAGCGCTGACCGCCGTGCTCACGGCGCTGGCGCTGGCGCTGCTCGACCCCATGCTCGCTTGGATCAACGTCGCGCCAGCGAGCGGGGAGGTCTACCGCGCGGCCTATACCTACTGCGCCATCCTCTTTGGCGGCATCGGCGCGCAGCTTTTCTATAACTTCATCTGCTCGTTCCTGCGCAGCATGGGCGACAGCGCCACGCCGCTCGCGTTCCTGCTTTTCTCGACGATCCTCAACGTGGGGCTGGACCTGCTCTTCATCCTCTCGTTCCACTGGGGCGTCGCGGGCGCGGCCATCGCCACCGTCGCGGCGCAGCTCATCAGCACGCTTGGCTGCTTTCTCTACGCCTTTTTGAAGTATCCCGAGCTGCGATTACACCGCGAGGATTGGCGCATCACAAGACGCGACGTCACGCGCCATCTCATTCAAGGCATCCCGCTCGGCCTGCAGTTCTCCGTCCTTGCCATCGGCATCATCGTGATGCAGAGCGTCATCGTGCAGTTCGATACGCTTGGCGGCGAGATGGTCTCCAACGCGGCGCAGAACGGCTTCGGCGCGGCGAACAAGCTCAATAACCTCCTTATGACGCCGCTCAACGGCCTCGGTGCGGCGATGACCAGCTTCACCGCGCAGAACCTCGGCGCGGGCGACCACGCGCGCATCAGGAAGGGAACGGTGCAGGCGCTCATCATCGTCTGGACGATGTGCCTCATCTCCATCGCGGCAGGTCTGCTGCTCTCGCGCGGCGGCGGGTATCTCTATATTTTCCTCTCGCCCGATAAGGTCACGGTGGAGACGGTGCGCTACGGCAACACCTATCTCTATGTTGATCTGTCGCTCTACCTCTTCCTCGGCTTCATCTTCGTCGTGCGCAACTGCGTACAGGGCATCGGCAAGCCGCAGTTTGTGCTCGGCGCGGGCGCGGCTGAGCTGGCCGCGCGCGTGAGCGTGTGCCTGCTGCTGCCGCCGCTGATCGCGGGCGGTCCGGTCAATTCCGACGCGCCGCGCGCGGCGGTCTATGCCCTCTGCTTCGCCGATCCCTTCGCCTGGATGGCGGCGGACGCTGTGCTGCTCGTGCCCTTCCTGCGCAATATCATGAAAATGGACTATCGCTACCTAAAGGGGACGGCGTAGGGCGGAATAAAAAGTTTTGCTGTTTTTTGAAAAAACTTGAAAATAAGGCTTGCAATTTGCGTCGGGATATGCTATCTTATTTAGGCTGAGTTCAGCAAAACAGCATATCCGGGTGTGGCGAAGTTTGGTATCGCGCTTGAATGGGGTTCAAGAGGCCGCTGGTTCGATTCCAGTCACTCGGACCAAAGGGAAAAGTCCCGTAACCGCAGGGGTTACGGGACTTTTCCTTTTCTTTTCATACCCATTATTTTTCACCCAAATGGGTGAAAAAGCGGAATAAAAGCGGAATAGGTGGCGGAATAAGACTTTTTCTTGGAAAGCTATTGACAAAGAAAATCGCTTATTGGTAAGATATATTTACAGCTTAAAAACGATATAGGCGATTTTTAAAAGGAGGTGCTTTCATGGACTCAACCGCCCTAGCAAAGGTTCTGGGCGAGATTATGCCTGATAGCGTTAGTGATGTCGAACGGTACCTTACCTGCTTTAGTTGCTTTCGTTACCTGAAGAAAATAATCGAAGACAAAAAGTGGAGACTTCCTCATGCTGCATACGCCAACAACCTCGCGGATTTGTCCCGCCTGTACGATGTCGCTTTTGCATATGATAAGAGTTATGATAGTGACATTGATCGTGTTTATAAGCTTTTTTCTGATTCGTCAGTGACTGACTTCCTGCGTGACTATGTCGATTGGCCGCAGGCAATCCGTACTGCTGACCAGATTAAATCATGATTATTTGACGGCAATGTATGATTTGTATCAGTTAGATGATAGTGATTTAGAACATGATTTTATTCTGCCGGCGTTTATGGAAAAACTATCATCAGACGATACCATTTTGATTGTGAACCCAGCTCCAGATTTTTTAAAATGCTATCCAGATGAGTGGATTTCATCAACAACTTTCTGTGTTCAGTTTGAGGAACTGGCTGCGATTTTGCGCGAGGAATTCTCGTCAGTAACATTCACTACATTTGAAGAACTGGGGTCTAACGCTGATAGTAGTAACTCATTATTGTTCTCAAAGTCGCTTGCCTTTTCGCGTGGAATCGATTCGGACCTATGGGAACAGCTGCTTGAGAAGATACACGATTGCATTAAAGAAGACGGCCACCTTTATGCGCTTTTGCCTTCGGAATGTGTCACAACCTCATCACGGGATACACCATATCCGTTCGATGGTTGTTCCATTGAGACAATCGATATTGTAATGTCTGCACTTTCTTCTCGCTCAAAACCTGTTAATAAAGCATTTGTGGCAGCGTGTAAGCAACATAGTAATGAGGATATTACTATTCGGAAATACGAATTGCTTTCAGGCGGCATGAACAGGCCAAATTTTTTGAGAATGAAAGGGGCGGTAGACTGTCCGGCTGAGTCCCTTTGTACAGATATGAGTCTCAATAAGCTGTATGCTCATCTTGAAAGGCAACCGTCAGAGGAGATTCGCTCTGAACCAGATACTTTCCATTTCACCCCTGAAATTGCTTTTTGGTTTAAGAAATCAATGACTCGTACCGGAAAGCTCAAGGTAGAAGCATACGCTTCCGGTTATGCGGATCAAGAGCAGATGAAGCGGACATCGCTTGGCCGAGGAAAGCGCATTGAGGATAGTTACTTTTCAATCACGACTGGATCGATACCTGAATTGAATGAGTGGTTGACGGATAAGCTTCCCTACTCCGGGCGCATCCACGCTAGTGTTGTCAGAGCCTATGAGGATGCAAAGAAACGCGGGTTAGAAAAATATCCGCTTCTTCAGAATGGCATTTGTCTAGCAACTCTTTGGTACTTACATCTGGATATTCCAAGAAATGAAAAGAAGTATCAGCCACCGAAGGAGGAGCGGGAACTCTTTAGATCCCAGAATATTGGACCGCTTCGTGTAGCGGATCTGGAAGGAGATGATGGACCGGCAATTCTCGATGCCGCGATGCAGGCTTTTCAAGTTGCGACAGGTCACGAAGAGATGCTGCCCTACTGGGCACGCCTTGGACACCTTTTGGCTGTTGCCCTCCGAAATGGTGAAATACATAAAAACCCTGTTGAGCAAATTTTGGAGCGGGAGAAAGAGCGGCAGTCTAAGAAAGATATTACTGAGTTGAAAAATGCTCTTGCTAAGCGTAGCTTCCGCGCAGATGAAGAGTGTCTGCTTCTAAAAATGCTGAATCTTGATACTGGAGATAATACGGAGCATCTTGCCGTGGTAATTCGCTTTTTCACTGGTGTTGAGGCTAATATTGTCAGCGCACTTACATGGGGAGATATTTATCATATTCCGTTACTTGGCATAGACCAGTTCCGCATTTGCAGACAATTCGATAATATTACGGCGGAGATTCACCCATTCGACAGTCCCTCAACCTATCGTCGCATTCCAATTGTGCCTACTCTGAAGGCTGCGCTTGATGCACGGAAGAACTATCTCATTAAAAGCCTGCATATTGAGAAGCTGAATGATTTGCAGATCATAGCACCGGATCCTTATGTCCTAGATGCCGCCAAACCGCAGATCGTCCCGCGGACAATAAATAAATGGTCACAAAAAGCAGTGCAGAGAATAGGAATTGAGGACAACTGTATTACAACATCAGATGAGAACGGTGTGATTGAGACCAATTTGTCCGATTATCACGGAGATATTTTTCGATCAAATTTCAAATACCGTGTGAACTATACCTGCGGCTTTACTGAGGCAGAGGCGTGCTATGTCCTTGGACTGCGTCAGAGCAGCCCTTTTGGAAAAAACTATTGCGATTTCACCAGCGATTTCGCGCAATTTGTTATGTACCAAAAACTATGCCGTTGGGAAGCAATGCTGGCAGGGTCTCCTGCCGTACCCGCAAAACATATCGGGAACGTATCTTCTATCCCCAATATAGGCGGCGCAGAGCTTCGTATTGAGATGGAGGCGGGAGAAAGTGTGGAGCTAACCGTCTCATGCCCATCTGCTATTTCCGGAGATATCCTGCTTTACGGAGAGGAGGAGCTAGGCTATGGCAAATGATAATTATGAATTACAAGACCGCATCGTTCGTGCAGGTGGAAAATACACGTTTTACGGGGTATTGAAGGAGTTCTACGATGAAATATTTAAGAATGTTAAGGCAGAATCGACCAGAAACAGCTATAACAGTATCTATAATCGTCTGATTTTGCCAGAACTGATGGAAGGAGAGGCGATTGAAGCCTACACGCTGGAAGACTACGAGAGTGTGATCGATCGCATCAAAGAAAAAGGAAACTACAGCGAAACGACAATTGGAACCTATCGTTACCTTATACGTACGGTCGTTCGTCTGGCAGCTGCGAAGGGCATTTGCGAAGATGTTCTCTTCGGTTCGGAGTTCTCTCTTCCTCCCGCGGAAAAGCCGGAGCGAGCGGCAGAAAAAGAGATGGTTGTAAACCGTAAGTCACTTAGCGTCAGAGAGGAAGCTGCACTGTACGATGAGTTGATGGATGACCCCTTGCAGTCAGGGGAAAAGATGGGCCTTGCATTGATGTATTGTCTGGGATTGCGGAACGAGGAAGCATGCGGTCTCAAGTATGGTGCCATTCGATGCATGAACCGTCACCCTGAGTGCTTTTACGCACAGATTTTCCAATCTATCAATAGTGAAACGGGAGAGGAACATATTGGAGGAAAGACTTCAAATATGTATCGGTATGTTCCAGTTCCCGACCGCCTGCTTTGGATGATTAACCAACGAGCTCAGCACCTGGAGGGAGTCTGTGGAGAGCATGTTGATGATTATTATATTGCCTGCCAAGGCGACCGATATCAAGATCAGTGTGTTTCGAGACATCTGACTGCGGCTGGGCGCGTCCTTCTTCGGAAAATTCGTGTGAATGAAGATATCGTGTCATATATCGACCGGAGGCTGCATCAGGATGCAGGGGACATGGACTTGCGGGTAAAGGACCCTACAACCTACCTACTCCGAAGGAACCTTGGAACGCATCTTTACCTTCTTGGATTGAATGAGGCTGAGATACAATACATTATGGGGCATAGTATAGAAGATCCGTACATCATCCGGAATCACTTCGGAAATGAGGACCTGCTCTACGAAATTCATCAGAAGATGAAAAACCGTCCGCTTCTAAATGATACGTATCCGTATAAGCGAGAGTTGGGCTTAGATGATGCACATCGTTATCATCATGTCTTTTCTGCACCTGAAGTACATCTGTCTGCGGCATCTCAAGAGAAGTCCACACTGCTGCTTGACCTCATGTGTGACGAACCTTGTGCAAAAATCGAAATAAAGGCGCCGCATAAAGTTCGGACAGAAGTTATTACTACGCCTCCACACACAAAAAGTCTATCTCGCAAGACAAATATTATTGAAAAATACCACGAAGTTTATAAGAAGTCTATCACGGGCAGAGAGCGACAAGGAATTTGAGAGAAAGTTGAAGTAAAAACAGCAGGCAGGTGTGCCGTCAGTTGACGGTATACCTGCCTACTGTTTATCAGGTGGAAATACTTATTTGCCCAGTTTGTCACGTTCCATGGTCTCGGCAACTGCGCGACGGAGAAATGCCGCATCACTTTCACCCATCGATTGGGCATGACGAGAAATCTCATCATGGTATTCTGGCGTGACACGGAGCCGCATCTCAATGAACTTCGACTGATATTTGCGGATAGCCTTCTTTTGTGCTTCCGAAATAGTCGGTTTTTCCATGTTGTTATTCCTCTGTATCATATTTATTTTCCCCAAAATGCAAATTAGCACTTGGCATATAAGCGTATATATTCTATAATGTACTCAAGTTAAAAAGTAGCAGCACGTGAGAGCTGGACCCTCCCACGTGCCTGCACAGGTGTTACGGGCACCGGCACAGTAGTAAAACTACGCTACGGGAGTATTATACCCATTCCAAAGCCGTTGTGCAAGCCCCCATTTTGGGAGCCATGGTAGAATGAGGCCTCCTTATGATATGTGTAGTAAAGCGCTATGCGGGTACCGACCTGCATAGCGCTTTTTGACTGCATTTTATAAGGAGGTTTCCATCATGAACGAAACCAAGCAGCTCAACCACGACTATCTTACCATCAGTGAGGTCAAGGATTACCTCAACATCAGCCAGTCCAAGGCATACGAACTGGCGCACCGCAAGGACTTTCCAATCTGTCGTTTCGGCGGCAGCATTCGAATTCCAAAGGCTCCCTTCCTCGCATGGATTGAAGCTAAAACCTATGTGCCAAGCGGCTTGATCCTAAGCGCGTGAAGGGGGATGGTGTGATGGCAGGGAAACGTTCAAACGGTGAGGGCAATGTCCGCAAGACAAAAAGCGGAAGTTGGCGCGGTGAGATTATGGACGGCTTTACGCCGGACGGAAAGAAGAACATCATCCGCTTCTCAGCCGGCACGCGAGCCGAGGTACTCGACAAAATCCGTGCATACCGGACAAACATGGCTTCTGGCATTCATATCGATAAGAATATGCGCTTCGCAAGCTGGGCAGACACATGGTATGAGGACTACAAGAGTGAAGTTCAACCTTCGACCTACGCTGGCTACCAGTATACGCTCAAGGTGTTGAAAAAGGAGTTTGGGGATGCTGCTCTTGCAGATATCTTACCCATCCACATCAATCGGTTTCTGGACAGGTTGTGTACCGATGGCTATTCACTTTCACTTATCCGCAAGTGCCGTGCCATGCTCATCCAGATTTTCGATGCAGCCGACAATAACGGCCTGATCCTTCGCAACCCCGCGCGCAAAGCGAAGACTGTACGCAACAAAGTCGATGAATATGGCAATGAGCACAGAAAAAAAGACGCATTTACTGAGAATGAAGTAGAATGGCTGATGGAGAATTTGCCGGACGACTTGCTCGGCAACAGCATCCGAACGATGCTAGGAACCGGCATTCGCGTTCAAGAGCTGCTGGCGCTTCGACCTGAAGACATCGGTGAAGGCGGCACCACTGTCCGCATCGAATACGCCGTGAAGATGGTGGACGGCGTTCCACAACTTGGCCCGCCTAAGAGTGCCCATAGCCGCCGGACAGTTCCTATTCCCGAGCGTTTTCGTCCTTGCATATTCTATCGAATCCGTCTATTGTGTCCCACCATTGATCTGTTTTGATATATTTTTCTATATGCGGAACATCATCAAATTTCAGGAATTTCTGCATCGCCACAAGATAATCAATTACAAAATAATGAAATTCTCTATGCTCATCCGCATAGCATTTATCAAGCAACTCCCAATCAATTACTTTTTTGCTTTTCTCAGATTTCAGAAAATCCTTGTAAATTGCTTTCCTTTTAGGCGTTGGTAAACCATAAAATGAGAACAAATTTCTCATATATGCTGCCATTTTTACAGCATTTGCATCGTCTCTATCTGCTTCAAATTGTTCTTTTAATTCAAGATATTTATCCATTTCCATTGGCACGGCGGTCAATCCTCCTGTCAATGATTTTGTCGATCAGCCCGTAAGCAAGGGCTTCCTGCGCCGACATATAGTTGTCGCGTTCCGTATCAGCGGCAACCGCTGCAAAGGGTCTGCCTGTATTCTCGGAAAGGATGCGAGTCAGCCGCTGTTTGGTTTTCTGCATTTGTTCGGTCACGATCTGAATATCCGTGACCGGGCCGTGGACGCCGTTTCCGCCGATCAGCGGTTGATGGATCATGATCTCCGCATTCGGCAGTGCGATCCGCTTGCCTTTTGCGCCGCCTGCTAAAAGGAAAGCGCCAAAGCTTGCGGCCAAACCGATGCAGATGGTAGATACATCACACTTTATATATTGCATGGTATCGTAAATCGCAAACCCGGCCGTAACCGAGCCCCCGGGGCTGTTGATGTAAAACTGAATATCCTTGTCCGGATCCTGCGCTTCCAGAAACAGCATTTGCGCGACGATGGAGCTGGCGGATGCATCCGTCACTTCCTCGCCGAGAAAAATGATTCGGTCGGAGAGCAGCCGGGAAAAAATGTCGTAGCTCCGTTCGCCGCGGCTGGTTTGTTCGATCACATAGGGAATGATGCTCATATAGAGACTTACTCCTCATTTTCTTTTGGCTTCGTACAAAACAGGTGAATACCGAGTGCTGAATTGAAGCCTGTTGCAGCAAACACGCTGAAACGCTCGACCACGCCGAAGTACTCGGCAGGGACGAGCTTCATACCCATCGCACCAACAAGCATCATGCTGAGAGCAACGCCTGCACATGCGCTGTGAGAACAACAATCTTTGCTTTTGGCTCCTGCCACAATGATCACGGTCAGCGATATGATGGACAGCAGCACCACCAAAGCGGTGACGACCATGTGCATCACATCCTGAAACGCACCGGCATAGCCGCTGTCGCTCAGCGGGAACATCCGATACCCGACCGCCGAGATCCACTCCATGATGGCGAACAGATAAATGCCTAAGCGGAGCAGCCTGGTTTTCTGTCCTTGGATGCCAATGCAGACGACCGTGACGCAAACGACCTCGCACGCATTGTAAAGGGCGCTGAGCTGATTCCAGAGTGCCAGCGACGGCGCGTTGGCGGCGCTCAGATCGCTGACTGCCTGCGCCATCCAGTTATAGCCGGGGTAAGCCAGCGGCGCAAACACAACCGCCGCCGTGTACGAAAGAAAGCTGACAACGCCCAACAGCCCAAGCTTTTGTATCAAAGATTTCTTCATGTTTTTCTCCTAAAAAAGATGCAGTGCATGACCACAGAAATTGCGGTCAGCACTGCGTCTTTGCGTCTGGCTGATCAATGATCTCTATTTGAAAATTCCGCGCGTTGATGATGCGTTCCTGTCTGCACTTGGGACAAAACAGGGGGAAGTCCTCCAGCACCGTCCTTTGCAGCAGCCGCAGCCGTGTTTTTGCACCACAGACAGGGCAAAGCACCCAATTTTTATCCGGCTCACGCATGACGCTCACCGCCTTTTGGATTGCCTCCATGAACCATGCGAAAAAAGAGCTGAACATGGCTGCGAAGCTTCTCCAGGCACTCGCTTTCCCGTTCCGGCTGGCGGTCACAGATCCCGATGAGTGTCAGTACCGGCGAAACGTACATCATTGCCAACGTTTCCGGATCCTCCGCCGTAATTTCGCCCGCTGCAATCAAAGCCCGAAAGATACCGGCGTGATAATCCAGCACCCGCTCCACATATCGTCTGGAATAGAGCGCCGCCAACTCCGGTGAGCGGAATTGCTCAATGGTCATCATGCGGCGGAACCGGCTGATCGTTTCATTATGGAGCGAATACTCAAAGATCTGGCGCACCTTTTCAAAGAGCGCGTCTGCGGTGATCTCCGTAAAAACAGGAATATCCTGCACCGCATTCTGCACATGAATGTCGATTCTATCGGTATCCGCTTCGTACTGCGCCGCCGTAGCTTCCATAATGGCGTCAAAAATTGCCTGCTTACTGGGAAAGTGGTTGTATAGCGAGGGCGCTTTGATTCCCACCGCCCTTGCGATCTCGCCCACGCTGACAGAATCATAGCCCTGCGTGGAAAACAGCTCCAATGCCTTACCCAAAATCTTCTGCTTCGTATCTTCCTGCTTCATCGTCACGCCTCGCTAACTAATATTAGTTAGTCATATTATAAACGCTTTTGGAAGAAAGTCAAGTAGTTGCAGGCGATGAATTTTTCTTGCAGAACGCCATGCCGATCGGGCGGCGCTTCTGTCAGCGCCTGTCATTGCTTTTGTATCACCGGCAGTAAAATATGTTCAATAAAGTCAATGCGGTCATGTACTGCCGGTTTGAAATAGGAAGATACTGCGGCCACAACTTTCTCGTTCGGATCAACATAGATCACATTGCCGCTGTCACCGATCGCGGCATAAACATTTCTTTCCGGGTGCACGATCCACCAAAGGTAGCCGTAGGACATTCCGCTGAAAGCACCGCTTTCAATCCTGCGCGGGGAAAGCATTTCATGAAGCCATTCGGCGGAAACGATCTGTTGCCCGTTCCATGTGCCGTTTTGCAGACAGAGCTGACCGAGCTTTGCCATGTCAGCAGCGCTCAGGTACAGCCCGTAGCCGGGAGTGGCCAGTCCCTGCGGGTCGGCAAGCCACACATTTTTTCTCGTCAACTTGTTCGTTATGAACATCTTATGCTCCTGCGCGGTTCCGGCGTAAGCGTTCTTGTGCTCGGCAATGCCGAGGGGACGGAACAGATATTCATTGGCAAAGTCCGCGGCTTTCATCCCGGTGGCTTTGAAAAGAATGCCGGAGAGAATGTGCAGGCAAACCGTCCGATAGTCAAATGCATCAGTGATGCCGCTCTTTCCACCAAGGAAGTCCAGCGACGCCTTCGTCCAGTCCTCACTGGAACACACCTTCGTCCACGGGTCGCCATGCCCCTTATAGGGTGCGCGCATGGTAAGCAAATGCCGGATCGTCACATCGAAGATCGTCTTTTCTCCGCGCTTGACTGAATACTCCGGAAAGTAGGAAAGCACCCTATCATTCACACTGCCGATCATTTGATGATCGATAGCAATGCCAATCAGCAGCGCCATCACGCTTTTCGTCGCGGATGCGATATGGACACAATCTGTTCGTTGATAGCCGTTCCACTCTGCGGAGTAGAGTTCATTTCCGTTCTGAAGCATGCTGATCTGACAAATGTTCGGCTGCTGTTCCTGTATGTATGAATGCAATTCCTGAAGCTCCATTCCCACTGCCTCCCACAGTTATATTTTTTGATTCTCGTTTTGCAGCTGTGGCGTGAAGTATCATCAGCCGCAGACATCGTTCAAGCTGCGTTCTCTGATCCAATGATCCAGAAACTGCATCTGTTCTTCGGTATGGAACCAATGCTCCCCACCGGGCATGACGGTCAGATCAGCATGGTGCTGCTTGCAAAATGCAGATACCGTTTCAATGGATGTCAGATTGTCACGCTCACCGTAAAGAATACAGGTGGGGACATTCCAGATGATAGGATGCTTGCGCACATAGCAAAGATACTCCCAAGATAGTGTTTCTCCGAAATCCGTGGCGATTTCCCGCTTTTCTGCAAGCGCTTGTTCGGTCACATTCGACCATTGCATCATATTGCAAATCAAGTTTTCCATATCTACGATCGGAGAGATGAAAAAGGCGCGGTCAACCAGCGTTTCATCCAGCGAGGACAGCGCAAGGAAAGCCCCGATGCTGTTCGCAACCAAGGTGAGGTGCTCACACCGGCCTCTCTGCTCGGTAAAAAACGCAAGATACTCTTTCTTTGCCTCCCAAGGTGTTTGGGAATGGTAATCAAACCCGATTACCTCGCCCTTCGGAAATAGCGATTTATAGTGTTCGGCTTCCTGCGCCGAACCGCCCTTGCCGTGAACATATACAATTAAATTCTTCATTCTATTGTTGCCTCAGAGAAGGATTCTTGCGATCTCCATTGTCATGATCTTCAGCACCGCGCCGCCAGACATCACATAGAACCAAACCTCGCGCATTTTTTGCGTTTTGGCGATGGGCGTAGCGATGGCGGCAAGGAGGATCAGCAGCGCACCGACACAGCCGACAATGGTGGGCACGCTGACGAGCGGGAATATCCCCGGCGCGCAGCTGCCGTCAATGGCGTGCTGAATGGTCTTATCCAGTCCATCCCGCGCCGCCGCAAAGCAGCAGACCACAAGTCCAAACACCAGCAGGACTGCGCTCCGGCGCCCCCAATACTGAATATTTGTGCGGCCCCAAACCGAGCAGCCGATAAAGCCCAGCAGGGCAAGGATCATAAGAGTTGTGGCCGTAGTCACGGCGTTTCCAAAATAGAGTCTCATTCTCACTGCACCTCTCAATACTGGATCGTGATCGTTCTGCACGCATCACAGCAGCAGGCTACTACGCTCGTGCGGCCGCCGACCTTCAGAGCGGTGAGCTTTACAAATCCCTCCGCGTTTTTTGCATTTTCCAAGGCGCTCGGAACTTCGTTTGCAAAGCTGAACGCGCCATCCTTGCTGCTGAACAGATAGCCTTTTCTCATTTCTTTTCCGCATTTCGGACACATCATGATCATTT